>Ga0310690_10001292_pt1 | contig 45035 bp, 59 predicted proteins | sample AusTroGonzalo_MG_2_FD_207661 | JGI IMG/M metagenome (GOLD analysis project Ga0310690, IMG submission 207661) | Bovine rumen microbial communities from tropical cattle in Woodstock, Queensland, Australia - Gonzalo_04 (v2) (version 2) | ecosystem: Host-associated > Mammals > Digestive system >... | reverse complement strand
GCACAAACCAAACCCCCTTATAAGTTGTCAAGTAAGTTTATTGTAATACCGCATTAAAAAAGAGAGACGGGGGAGTTCCCCCGTTCCCCCCTAAGAAGATTGTTTTTTGTAAGAGAGAGCCACACCAAAGTGCCAAGCCGAGGTACCAACAACACTGTTCACACCGCAACAGAAAGCACCGCACTTCGAACCATCGCCGGAGCTACCACCGAAGCGAGCAAAGGCGGTTATACCTGTATTATACCAACAACCGTCACAATAATATGTGCTGTCAGAACCTGACATTGTTTTTGGCACTATGCCAATTCCGGGTATTAATGTAGCTTCACTTATAAAACCGCCGGAAGTTCCGCCCGGAGTAATATTTGAATCAATATAACCACTACCCGTTTTATTATAATTTTCAGTTGTGGAGCCGTCTCCCGTACCCTCACACATTTTATATTTCATTTTGCCGCCTGCCAAAATTAAACCATTGACAATTTTCCAATTGTTTCCCCAAAGGTTTTCCATGTGGAAAACTTTAACAGCGGTTGTAGTTCCGTTAGAACCCCAAAACATACCTTTATCACTCAATGTACCTGCGACAACTTGACCTGCTTCACCACCCGATGTTACACCTTGACCGAATACAGCTTGTGTGTTGAGTGATTTACCCATTAATATTAATAAATAATTTATTGTTCTTCTTAATGCATATTCTTCAATATTCCAACCTGCACCGTTTGCTTGAGCATAAGTTAGTTGATTGTCGCCTGTTGTATTTTTATTAACCGCTTGACCTTTAATAGAACGAATTTTACCGTCTGACGAGCAACCGTCAAACAAAGAACGATAAATATAATCATTATAAGTTCCGTCTTTTTTCTTGTGGGTATAACATTCAAAACTGTCGTCAAGTTTTCTGTTTGCAATTCTGATATGTTTTTTACCGTCTGTTGTATTTGCTTCTGAAATCCAAATTTGTCCGATTTGTACCATAGCATTACCGCCATAGGTTAAATCAGAAACATCTGACGGGGTGATTTTATCGTCTTTATAAGCATAATTAGCAGGATCTAAAAAATAATCTACCGTGCCGTCATATTTCAACATACATGGTTTAAATAATTTTAAGAAGAAAGAATCCGCCCAAGAGCCGTAATTGAATGAACCCCCTGAAAAGTCCATATAAGACGGAGTATAAGCTGTGTTTATACCTGCATAGCTAACAGCATTTGCAGGGTTACTTTCGTTTGCATCATCTATCAACAAATCATATACAATGTCGTCTTTATCCTGTTTCATATCTATTTGGTCTTGAATATTACTTCTAACCCCGACCAAATATTCTAACCCCTCATTTACAATGTCCGGTGTTACGGGTATGATATAATTCCCGTCTTTGTCTTTTAAAATAGCTTTTCTTGCTGTAATCGTTTCTGACATTTTGTCCCCCTATTCTTCATCATCATCTATAATAATAATTGTTGCATCTGAACCTATTGTTTCGTAAAACAAGTTTGATTGAGATATTTCGCTATGCCAATATGTGCCTGCTGCATTAATTGAAGATGTAGCACTTGTAGCTGCGGTTGTTATACTTCCGAGTGCATTTGTGGTCGCTGTGTTTATACTTCCGAGAGCTGCGGTTGTTGCAGCAGGTATGCTGCTGTAAGAATTTGCTGCACTCGTTGCACTTGCAGAAGCAGAAGTTGCAGAAGCTCTTGCTGAACCTGCAGAAGCAGAAGCAGATGTTGCACTTGCCTGTGCTGACGTTGCCCAAGAGTGTGCTTGCTCTGCATAAGCATTTGTTGCAATATCCAATTCGTTATCATCTCCGACAACTTCTTCATAAAGCAAATTGTTTGCAGCGACAACATCAACCCAATACTGACCGTTAGTATTAATTGCGGTTGTTGCACTCGTTTGAGCCGATGTAATAGCTGTTATTGCATTACCTCTTGCACCACTTGCATTATTCTGTCCGATAGCTCCCAATGCTTCGGTTTTTGCTCCACTAATAGTATTTAATGCAGCCGTTTGAGCTCCGCTTATTGTATTTAATGCTGCAGTTTGTGCACCTGTTATTGTATTAAGTGCTGCGGTTTTTGTGCTGTTAATAGTATCTGTCGCAGAAGTCGTTGCGGTTCCGATAGAACCTATTGCATCAGCTAATAAATCTTGTGTTTCACTTTGCAAAATACTAATAGAATCTTCCTGTTGTCCGGAAATAGCAATAATAGCACTTTCTTTTGTATTAACCAAATCGGATAATGCTTGTGTTGCCGTTGCTGCTGTTGTAGCTGCATAGACACTTGCAGATGTTGCACTTGCCTGTGCAGAATTTGCTGCTGCAACAGCTTCATCTCTGTAACCTTTCGCTAAATCACCATAGTATTTTGCACCGTTATTGCTAACATAAATTTTATTAGATGCACTTGTTGTAGATATTGTTACCATTATTGTATCCCCTCAACTTTCTTCGGATGTACGGTTATTGTGTTTAAATCTCCAATATCGCTGTTGCCGACACAAAGAGTATCTTCAAAACCCGTACTCTCCAAACATGTTTTAATTCCATAATAATAATCTTCCGTACCGTCTATACCCGTTGTTACAATAAGGTTGTCGGTAAGACCGCTTGGTATCTCAAGAACGATTTGAGATTGATAATTGCTATTTACCCAAACTTCATCACCTACGATATTTCCGTTTGAATCATATATGGAAAAATATACTTTGTAATTTTCATCTGTGTCTATTCCGTCCACATAAAGAGTTAAGCTATCGCCCTGTACAAGCTCAATATTTCCGTCCTCATCAATTATCGCCGCCATTTTATTCCCCCCTGTTATTTTTTAGTCCGTATATTTCAACAATGCCGCAGTTCTGCTGTCCGTTACAGAAAAAGAACTTTTTGTTGGTTTGATATTGTACACTTGATATTGTTGCACTATATTCATACCCCCAAACACCCCAATAATAATTAGCTGCATATTGTTGATTTATCAAAGATGTTCTGCCCTTTGATTGACTTAAAAGAAAATCTAATGCCCACGTTTCAATAATTGTTGAATTTAATACTGCTCCCGAATCATCACACCATACAACCATTAATCTTTCATAATTAGTAAAATCTTCTTTGAGATATATATCGCCGCTATGCAGCACATTGTAATCTCCGCCGTATGCCTTTATACCCGTTGTGGTATTATTTATATTTCTAACATCTGCTACATTTGCTTTAAAAGCCATGTTTTCCCAATCAATTAATGCCGTTTTTTCGGGTATTGGGAATGGACTTTCTTCTAATTCGTCAATTCTTGCATCAAGAGCATCTAAAAATTCGTTTATAGTATCAATAGAACCATTAACAACATTAATATTTGCACTTATTTGTCCCTCTAAATAAGTTTGTAAGTTGGTAATTCTTGAATTTATTGTTGTGTTATTTGTATATATTCTATTGGCGGTGTCGGTTATTCTATCGTCCAAATAATCAAAATTGCCGTTTACTATATCCGGATCAGCCAAAGAACCGTTTTGTATTTCTACTAATGGCATATCTGCTCCTTTCTATTTATTTCTTGTTATAATGTCGTATATCTTGTCTATTTTTTTTGACATATCGTTAAGTTGATTTTGCACTATATTAAATTCCGTTTTTGTAGTATAAACTTGCGACACTTCTGTTAAGATTTCACGGTGTGTTTGTTCTAATTTTTCAGGTGTTACAAACAAGTTGTATTGAAAAATAATTGCAAGCACCACGACAGCCATAGGTGCATATTTTTGTAAGGTTTCTTTATCCATATTCTCTCCTCTCTAATTCCCTATTCCTCTGCTTTTGTAGTATTCGTGTAATGCTTTTGCATAAATTTTTCTTTGGTCTATTGGTGATACATTAGACTTTTCCATTTTGTCGGTTATTTTTTGTATCTTGTTTGTGTCCCCTGTTTCAAGAGCTGCAACATAACCGTCCTTATATTGCTTTGAATACTGCCCAAAAGCACTATTTTTTATCGTTTTAATATCTTTTTGACTAAAACCGTTCAGCTTCATACTTCTTTCAACATCTGCAATTTGTTTGGTGTTGTTTTTACGGTTGAAAGCATTTTTAAATTCTTCTTTGGCTTTATATTTTGTCATTCCTTTACCTGTATTGCCGATTAAATCAAAAGCCGAAAAATCACCGCCTTTTTGTATAGCTCCGGTTACACTATATGGTAAGAATGTTTTACCAAAGTTTTTAGCAGCAAAGCCAACTCTACCCCAACCCGAAGATTTTGATATTTCTTTATTTTCAAAACCGCCCATTGAACGACCTGTTCCGGCTGTGATTAATGCTTGCGGTATTGGTGCGACTTTATTGCCTAAATGTTTTATCGGGTCTTGTATCATTTCAGGTATTTCTCTGAATTGTTTACCTAACCTTAAGTATTTTTCTGAACCGTCTTTGTTTCTGCCGATAAATATATATAATTTATCCCCTGTTGAGTTTCCTGCCATTGTATAATCTTTCGGAGATGCTTTTTCAGGGTATAAATCTTTGTTTTTGTCTCTATCCCACATTCTAAAAAGTGCGTTCATTATATTCATATAGATAGCGGATATTATAAAAGACCTTAACCAAAATCTGCGTGCAATTCTTCCTCTTGCTCCTGATGCGGTTATATCATCAGTAAGAGAGTTTACCCCTATAAATTGTGTAGCTTCTTTCACTTTCTGCCAAAAATCAGAAGTAGCCGCAAGCTGATTAAGTTTTTTGTGTCCTGCTTCCGAGCTAAACATACCCATAAATTGACGAGTAGTAGATATTAACCAATCGGGAGACATTATCCAACGAGACATAGCTTTTTTAGCGGACGGACTTATTCCCAATTTTTCAAAAACCTGACCGCCAAAGCTGTCATTTGTCCATTGTGCAATTTCTTCACGTTCCGCATTTGTAAGCTCCCTGCCCTTTCTGCGTGTTTCGTTTTCTATCAAATATTGGTATGTGCTTAACTTATAATTATTATGGATAATATCCCATAAGATTTTATTATTTAATTCGGTAGCTTTTGATGTAGCTCCGGTCGCCATAGAAAACGGCTTACCTATTCCTTTAATATTCTTTTCTGCCCATTTTCCTGTGTTTTCCAATAGAGTTTCAAAAGTTCCTCTATCAACATCAATAGGAGTTCCGAGTTGTAAACCGTCTTTTATTGCTTCTTTTGCGACAGCTTCATTTTTATAGACATCATATTCACCATTTTTAAGTGAGTTGTATATATTTTTGAAATTAAATATATCTTTTGATGCTTCAAGTCCTTTGTTACCTGCTTGCGATTCACTTAATGCCCATGCATGAAAACCGCTTAATGAGAAGTTTACCATTTTAGCTATTGCATTAAGTTCATCTAATGCTTGTCCGGGCTTAAACCCCTGAATATCTAAATATTCTTTTTTATTTTCAAATACAGTTTTTAAAGTTGATGCAATATCGGGGTGCACCGCAACAGGTTCGCTAAAGAACTCTACAACTTTTTCTTCCATTACATGTTTAGCTTCCGACCAATCAAAATTAGCAGGTAACAGCTTCTCAAGTTTTGGGTTGTTGCTCATTCTTGTTATAACTTCTTGTGTTGCTGCAGGAGCATATCTTAAAGCACTTTCTATATCATTGAACATAACCCCAAACAACTCCGCCAAGAGTTCTCTGTCGCTGTCTGCATAGTTGCGTTCTCCCTGTTTTTCAAATGCTTCAATACGTTCTTTGTTAAGTTCAACAAGTTCCGATTTATGACGATTAACAAAACCGTCTTTTGAAAGGTTTAATATATCGTCAAGACCATGCCCGATTTCGTGAGCCAAAGTTTTATTAGAAAACCACCTTTGTAATCTTATTTCAGGCGGCACGTTTTGGATATATTTGCCATAAGAGTTTGGCATGCCGTTGCTCTTATATTTGCTTAATCTGTTGCCAATTGCTATTCCTAAATCTGACAAAATATTTTGCAGCTTCGGAGATATTTTTTCGCCAAATTTTGTAGAAACAGGACGACCAACAACTTTATTAAGTGCATGGTGGTCTATTCTAACCCAATTATTAGGTGCTTGATTTACAGGTAAAACGAGATTTGCTCCGTCCTCTGTTTTATAGCTCTTTACACTATCTGCAAAAACTTTGTCTATTGTTGCTTTTATAAGATTATCAGAAGCTCTTTTAAATAATGCTGCATAGTCAAGATTTTCGGGTTCGTATGTTTTTATTTCTCCATTTTCTTGCTCTATGCCCTGTATTCCCTCATAATAAGTCGGTATAGTTCTTTGCTTTGCGTGTTTTGATTTTGTTATAAAAGCAGAAGTCAGAAGTGGAAAATTACCGTTCTTGTCCTTTTTCCACTCGTGGGGGACATAATTTTCTACACCCTCTCTATCTTCTATGTCCTGATTCTTTGCTTGAACCGTAAGGTATTCTTTATAATATTTATCAAAGTTTTCTGCCAATTTGTCTGCTAAATCGGTTATTCTTTTAGCAGCATTTTTTTTGTGGACAATATCCCAAACTTTTTGGAGTTCCGGTCTTTGTTTTGCAAGATTTTCAGGTAAATCTGTGCGTTCTCTCAAAAATGGCATAATTTCTCTTAAATTCTTATCATTTACTCCCAAGTTCTTTGCGATATTTTTGGTAAGATTTACAAAAGAATTTATAGTTTTATTTGCATCATATCTTCTCGTCTCAATTTCTGCATGCCATTTTGAAATACCCTCTTTTAGAGCTTGATTATATTTTCTCGCATCTCCAATGTTTTTGGCTTTTTCAATTTTTTCTTTTGTTTTTGATTTTCTTGATTTTTGCCCTTGTGTCTCAAACTTTATTACAGGTATGTCGTATTGACTTTCTCTTGTTTTTTCATACTTTTTTTTTGGCTCTGTTTCAAGTGGCTTGCTTTCGTCAGATTTTGTTTCGCCATAAAGTCTGTCGTATTCTTTCTCAAAGTCTTTAATGTGTTCGGAGATAGGTTTTATATTTCTGCGTTCTTCGTCATATTCTACCGAATATTCCGCAGCTTTTTGTTCCTCAACCTCGTTAAGTTTTTCTTTTTCTTCCTTATATTTTTCTATTTGAGAGTTGATGCTATCTTCCGAATCTTTGCCGTCAAAATCTATGTTATCTAACTGTATTTGAGCATTTATACTGTCAAGTGCTTTTTTCTTGTACAATAAGGACTTTTTGGCATCTCTTAATCTTTCTTTTTGGTATGGAGAAAGCTCGCCGTTTTCTTTTTCGGTTTGTTCAAGTTCCTTTATTTGATTTTCGTAATACTCAATATCGCTTTTCGTACTTGCCAAATTAGATTTGTATTTTTCAACAATTTTGTGTCTTGTTTCAAGTTTTTTAATCTCAAAATCAATTTTGTCTTTTTGCAATAATGTGTACATTTTCGCCCTTTTTGCAGGGTTAGAAATCATTGCAATTTTTTCTTCTTCTGTCTGCAGGTCGTCATTACTTATGTATTCTTTATCAGAACCCATAAGGTCATTCATTCTTTTAATCTTTTCATCAAGTTTTTGAAACATAAAACTATCAGAAGAATTTTTTAATAACGGCACTACTACACGGACATTTTTATATGTATTCCCCTGTCTCCACATTCTGCCGACAGTTTGAACGTAGTCGGTCGGGTTCCATTCAACAAACGGCATATAAAGTGTTGATGTATTTTTGTTCAGGTTCATGCCGACCTGTATTTTTTGTGTACCAATAATAAGTTTTACAGCACCCTCTCTGTCATTGAAAGAATCTGTAATTTTTGATATTCTTTCTTCTTCTCTTTCGGGGTTAGAAAGTGCATTTTCAGAACTTAAAATCTCAATTTCTTCGGGTTTATATACTCCTTTACTTACAAGATATTTTTTTATTTTATCAAGATATTTTACACCGATAGGCATATATATAAGCTGCGAAGTTTTTGGATCTTTTTTCTTCATTGATTCAATACAATTCATTATGTAGTTCAATTTCGGAGAGTTTTTAATAAAGTTTTCAGGTGTTACATCATAATTATTCGCCGCAATATCCGGAGATATTGTAGCAGCTCTTTTTAGATGTATTGCCTTAAATAATGCACCGTCTATGTCTTTATCCATAGCAATTTCGTCAGCTTGGTCAAACCAATATAACTGTTCGTCAGTTGCATCTAATTTAGGTCTTGAGATAACTTTATTCGGTCTGACTACATTTGCATCATCAGCAGTTCTGATTAACATGCAAGATTTTATAATCTCTCTTAATGTATCAGCATTTTTAAACCCTAATTCAACTTGTTTTTCAACAGGATTGTTATTTGTATCCAAAACAATATCAGAAGTTACATCAATATAGTGTTCGTTGAATTGGTAAACATTATATAACCCCATTTTATCAAGTTTATCTTTTGCCAAATAAGAAAGCATATTAAATACTTCTAATGATTGGTTATTGAATGGTGTAGCGGTAAGCATAAATACGTTTCTATTATTATTTTCGTTCAATATATGCTGCGTTAATAAAAACATTCTCAATGCAGCTTTTGATTGAGAACCGCCACGCATATTAAAATATGTATTTGTTCCTATGGACTTACCACCTGCATCTTTTTCCATTGAATCTGCTCTTGCTTCATCAAATAAGTTTTTACCTGCATGTGCTTCGTCAAAAGTAACATGGTCAAACCCCAAATCTTCTACTTTAAATTTGGCTTTGTTGCCTTTCATAGCTTTCCCGACCATTTTTTCAAAGCGAGCTTTTACATTTTCAGAACCTCTTTTTGTGGTTTCTTTGTTAAAGTTATGACCTGTCTTATAAATCATATTGGTTAATTCTTCGTCAGATTTGTTGTACCAAAGATTATCCAATGCTTGATAAGTCGCAAGTGTAACAGTTCCGTCCTCAATTTTTCCGTCCCATTTGCTCATATTATCAACATCTATAAGTTTTATATTAGGAAATGTCTCTGCAAATTCTTCTTTCCAATTTTTCTTGATGTTTTTAGGTATTATAATTAAAGGTCTCTTGCATCTTCCCATTTGCATATTTTGGACAGTTGCAATAATACCTGTTAAAGTTTTACCAACCCCAACTTCAAACCCCAATAAACCAACACCTTTATTTGTGAGGAAGTTTACACCCTCTATTTGTGTCTCTTTTAGTTTTAAATCGCTGCCTTTGAATTTAGAGTTAAGACCTTTCACTAAAAACGGCATCTTTTTATAATCGGGGTTATATATATTGTTGAAGTTCTTATTCCATTCAGAAACAAGTCTTTCTTTTGTGTCTTTGTCTAAAACTTTATCAACATAGTTAGAAAAATGTTTTTCAACGAGTGCTTTTAATTTAGACATTTTTTTAGATTTTTCTCGCTGATATTCAGGAGATTTGGAATCAAAACCAATTCTAAAATCAATTTTTCTGCCTGTGATATATGCTTCAAGGTTTCTGCTGTTAAAATCGTCTCTCCAATCGGCAGACGGAATTTCATTAATATAATCAATAAAACCTTGTATTATAGGACTATTTTTTCTTCCCCAACGTGGTTCTTCTGCATTTTCCAACTCAAAATCTTGTATGAAGTCAGATGTCGGGTTAAATCTGATTTCCATAGCTGTTTTCGGCTTCGGCAATACTTTTTCTAATTTTTCTTTTTGCAGCTTCCTCTGTTCTTCAGAGATGTTTTCATACTCTAAAGCATCAAGTTTTTCGTAAATATTCCCCTGCAAATAGTTAAAATCATTATATAAATTACCTCTATATTGGTTTACATATTTATTCGGTTTATATTTACTTTCCGGTAAAGTTCCGTCCACTCGTGTATCTACAAACAACTCTAATTCAGTATCAGATACAGGGTATTCGGGTTTATATTCAGTATATTCAACTTTACCCTTTTGAGCTGCTGTATTTTCTTTAGCAGTTGTTCGGGTTTTCCGAACTGCTGATTTTTCAGAAGTTTTTACAGCTTTTGTTACAGCGGTTTCTTTTACATCTGATTTTGATGTATCAATTTTTTCTACTGCATTCTTGTCTCCGGTTACAATATCAGTTCCCCAATTACCCTTACCTTTTTGGACTTCTCCCAAAATCTTTTCGGGGTGTTTATCAAACCATTTGTCGCTAAATAGGTTATTTTCGGTAGAACCTTTGCTTTTTTTACGCAGCACTATTATATCAGTACCTATTGATGTTGTATCAAAAGTGCTGTTGGGTAATCTGTAAGCATCTAATAATTCGCATTTATTGGCAATTTCCAATTTTCCTTTTTGCCCTCTCAAGAAAGAGCTTGGCACAATAAATGTTAAAATGCCGTTATCTTTGAGTGTATCTAAACTTCTATTTATAAAGTATGATTCTAATTGTTCGTACTTTTCGCCCTCTCCCATTCCTTTATATTTGCTGTTATACTTCCCATAAGGTGGGTTGCCTATAACAATGTCATATTCGGGGTTTACACTTTTTACAGGTGTATTTTTTGATTTATCAATAAATTTTTCTTGAAATTCGCCTGTTGTTACATTGGTGTCGGGGTATAAGATTTTTGTAATCATAGCACTAACCGGATTCATTTCATAAACATCAAAAGATGTGTTTTCGGGTGCGTTTTCAATAAATCTCCCGATACCGACACTTGGTTCAAGAACTTTTGCACCGTCAGTATTTACATACTGTTTAGTCAAGTCCCACATTTTATTAACAATATTTTTAGGAGTGTAATATTCAGATAATAAACCTTTACCCTCTGCTCCCTGTTTTTCAAGACCACCTGCACCTGCATATTTTTTGAGCCAATCTTTCACAGCTTGCGGCATACGAACAGAACCTGCATACTTTTTGTATTCTCCGTTATTGATATAATCTTCAATAGCTTTGTTAAGTTCGTGTTGATTTTTATAATCTTTTCCTATGGTTTCTTTGTCTTTTTGGCTTATTCCTCGTTCAGAAATGTCAGACTGTCGTAATTCTTGCTGTCCGTCTCCTGAAAGTACCTCGCTAACTTCGGGTTGTTTTTCTTCTCCTGTTCTATTTCTTCCCTCTGTTTCCTCATTGCTGTTTTGTACTGCGTGTCGTCCTGCATTAGTTTCTGTATTAGATCCATTTTCCACCTCACTTTCAACTTCTTTATTGATATGTGTGCTTTCGTTGTAAATCGGTTCTCCGATTTTCTTTGACACTCCACCGCTTATATCGTAGTGCTGCAGGTCTCCGTTTTCATCAAGACCAACTCTTATATTTTCGTCTGTCTGACGATAGAAGCCGCCATTTTTCATATCGTGATGTGTTGCATCTTCAATATTATTTACTTTTATTAAGTCGCTAAACTTAATTTTCTTACCGTTTTTACCCTTTATCTCCATATCTTGAGAAAACGGTATTAAGTTTTTAGTTTTTTCTATCGGCTCTCCCTCTAAACTTGCAGGGTTTTCTTTTTGCATTTTCTTTGCAGTTTTTGGAGCAATTTTTTCTAAATTTTCTTTAAAACTTTTTTCTTTTTTATAATATTCGGAATTGTATTTCCCATAAATATCTTCGTATTTTTCTTTGTTTTCTACTGTAGGACTTTTTATATAGTTATTGTATGCTTCTACAACTTCCGGTCTTGATAATACATAATTATCAGCATTTTCCCCTGCTTTCGCTTTCGGGTTATATTTGAACTCAAAAGGTTTTCTTAATTCATTTTTGTCGTATTGCCATTCAGAATAAGCACCCATATTTTCAGGAGTAAATACTTCGTCAGTATCAACATTCCTTAACTGATTTTCTCCAACTTTTTCATAAACACCGTCATTATCTGAAACAAAGTTAGATTTTGTTTCTGCTTTTTCTACTGTTTTCGGAGCTAATTCTCTGATTTTTTCTATTGCTTTATGTTTTGCTGCGGCTTTTACAACTTCTTTTATCGGTTGTTGTCCTAATACCGCCTGACTTGCTGCTTGCGGTTGGTTTACTTCGTTGGCAACTTCCTGTAATGTTGCAGCATCAACAATATTATTTTCTCCACCCTGCTCTACATTATAAAGGTTTTGATTATCTGCCATAAGATTTGGCATACCTGTGTCTGTTGCGGCAGCTTCTCCCGAATTGTTTATAATATTTTCTGCTTTGGCTGCTTTTTTACGTTGTTTTTCGGCTGTTTTTGGTGCAATTTGTTCTATTGTATTATTACCGCTTAAATCACCATTTCTTGATAACTCCATAAGAGCATCAAATGTACTTTGTTGATTAAGATTATTGCTGATAGCTTGAGCAGCATTATTTAATGTATCTGCTGCCGAATCATAAAGAACTTTACCACCGTCTATAATTTTTGCCGATACATTTTGTACAGCTTCAACAGGGTTTAAAGTATTTTCAACACTTGGTAATTGGGTGTCAATAGGTTGAGCCATAGCAGCACCCACACCGCCATAAGCTCCGCCTGTAATACCACCAATAGCCATTGAATCGGCTATTCTTTCCAAATTATTGCCCTGATTTATTCCCAAAAGATTTTCAGCACCTATTGACACACTTTCTTGCATGCCCTCTGTTGTTGCTTCGGTTATAGCTTGCTCCAATGCTTTTTGGCTTATGCCTTTAAAAGTTTTTGAAGCCGCACCGCTTGGTAAAACTTTGCCGAATAACATCTTATCTCCGACAGTTTCAAGTGCGGTATTAATCGCTTTTTCTCCAAGTGCAACATTTTGTATATGCTTTAATTCTTCTGCGGTTGGTATTCTTCCGTTAATTTGTTGAAATTGTTGTATTTTGTCTAAATAGCTTCCCTCTTGAGCCAAGTTCGGTATGCTTGTACCTGCAAATGTGGCAACACCTGTCCCGACTTTTCCAAGTCCTGCAGCTTTAGCAACAGTACCACCAATGGCACCGCCGCCCAAAGCCATACCGATATTTGTAGCTTGGTCTCCAATAGAACCTAAAACAGTAGGTAAAACAGTTTCTTTTGATGATAAACCTTTTATACCCTGATATTTGGGGTCTATTTGAATTTTGTCTGACTGCTCTTGCCAAAAATCAGCATTTCTTCTTCCAAAATCAGACAAACCCTGTAAACCTGTTTTATCGCCTAACAATGCAACAGCATCATTCACACCCTTACCAAATTCAGGATATGATTTTACGGCTCTTGTCCCGAATTGTTTTAATGCTTCCGGAGTAGAAGCTAAAATCGGGTGATTATCTTTGAAAGTAGGTTGCGGTTGTGGTTGTTCTGATAAAATATCATCAAATAACCCACCGTTACTTACATTATTTTGCACAGTTTGTTGAGGAGCTGCTTGTTGCTCCTCTAATATATCGTCAAATAGTCCCATTTTTTCCTCTTAAAACTTTATGTATTTCATTGGATCTACACCGTGTTTTTTAATAAATCTCGCTTTTGCTTCGTCTGCTCTTGCAGCATAGCGAGGGTTAGAAATGACAGATGAAAAATCTGCCAAGTCTTGATTCCAATCGGGGTGGTCTGTTACTTTTGGTGTTTTCTTGCTGCCGCTTCCTGTTCCTTTTTTTGCGGCATTATCCGCTTTTTTATTATCAATTACAAGTTTTTTATCTCTGTAATCTTTCATATTTGCGGTTCTTTGCATTCTATCCTGAATAAGCATATCGTGATAATTTTGTGCTTCTTGCAATTTTGCAAGAGCTATATTATTCATAGCTTCTTTATATTGTGGTGTCATTAGAGAATTAAAGTCGGAGCTTCCAAGACTTCCTAACATACCTGTATTAACATCAATTCCCTGTTTCTTTAATGCTTCTTGGTAAATATTAGTATTAGCTCTGTTATTACCGAATTTGTATGCTTGACCAAGTCCATAAAGTGGGTTGCCTGTCAAAGCGGTAGATAAACCACCTGCTAACAATGCTTGAACTGCAGGTTTTTGTGCTGCTCTTGAAATTGTCCCTGCGACTTCCCCGATTCTCGTCATTTTATTTTTGCTGTCGTCTCTTGCAAGATTTTCAGGTTTAAAAGCATTTTCTTTATTTTCCTGATAACCTTTTGATAAATCAGTTATGCCGTTTATAAACTTATCTAAAATACCCTGTTTTACATTAGCCGTTGCATTACCTGTTTGAAGATTATTAAAAGTTCCTGCTTTTGCTGCCGCAATTTCTTCGTCTGTTTGCGGTATGTTTATCGGGTTATCTTTTCCTGTCCCTGCATTATATTGATTTATCCAATTTGCAATATCTTTATTTCCGCCATTTAGTCCCTGCGGTACTCCATTTACAATATCATCAGAATACCCCTGTCCTCTTAAATATTCCTGATATTCTTGGATAGGTGTGAGCTGTTGTTGGGCAGGAGCTGCACCACCTGTCATAATTCCGTTATTGAATGCTTCTTGCGATTGTGCTTGAAGATTTGCAGCATTTTGTTGAGTTTGTGCAAGTGCATTATCAGCACCCTCATTAACATCTTGATTAGTAGAATTTAATAATGCTTGACCGCTTTTTTTAGCTCTTTTTCTATTTGTTCCCATAGCTGCCATAGCAGCAAGAGCAATTATTGCTCCTATTGGTCCGGCTGCTGCTGCTCCACCTGCCGCACTACCACCTGCCGCTGCTCCGCCTGCTGCTGCACCCCCCGAAGCTGCTCCACCTGCTGCAGCTCCCGTTCCTGCTGCTGCACCTGTTGCACCTGCTCCGGCTGCGGTTGCTCCTGTTGTTGCCGCTGTCGTTCCCAAACCTGTTGCGGCTGCGTTACCTGCCATAGATGCACCAAGATTTTGCATGCCTGTTCCTAATGTTCCTGCAAGCCCTGCTTTTTGTGCTAAATAATTACCCACATTTTGCAAACCTGCACCTACTGTCCTGTTTGCAAAACCCTTAAAATAATTTTGCGGTGCGTTTAGTGTGTTTGTAACAGCATTTGCACCATTTGTTATATTGCCGCCCAAAGCAGACATTTTTGAGCCAATAGTCTGTGCGGTTGGGTTATTAATATAATTATTAATTGCATTACCAACCGTAGAAAGTTTATCACCGTATGAACCGATTTTTGCTGCTGCGTTTTTTGCATTAGCAATAGGGTCATTATTTTGTTGTTGTCTTGCCTGTTCTTCGGCAATAAGTCTTAAATATTCTTGATAATATTGATTATTGTTCATCATTACCCCCTACAAGCCATAAGAAGTGCTACTTGATTTACCTGATGTTTGACGGTCGGCATTACCCGAACTTGTATTAAGTGATTGAGCTTGGTTGCCGGATACGACATTATAACCCTGAAATGCCAAGTTCATAAGGGTATTTATCATATTAGCGGTATCGTTCTGACTTGAACTTAATAAAGATGCTGCATAATCACTAATAGCTTCGTTATTTTTATTAGCAAGATTTTTGTATAAATCGGTCGCTTGAGATGAACGAATCATATTTCTTTGAGATAATGGAGCTATGATATTGTTTTCCAAATTCTTTTGTGTTTCGTCATTCAAATGTCTTGTATATGTATCCATTTTGAGCCGATTTAATTTACTATCCAATGTCGGATTTAAATATTCATTCATCAAATCGTCAATGTTAGCATTTGTAAAATCATAAACACTTGATATAGCAGTATTTGGCTGTAATGATGTTACAGTTCCTTTATTTGTAGTCCGTGATGTAACATAAGGATTTGTGGTTGTTGTATCCTTATAATTGGTTGTGCTTGATGAACTTGAACTTGAACTTGAACCGCCGCCCATAATATCATTCCCTTTCTAATACATATATATTGTTTCTTAATTTCTTAAAGCCGCACTTATAAAGACAAAATATCGCTGTTTTGTGTCTTGTTTCTGCGTAAATATTGCCTTTAAACCAAGCAAAAGTTTGTTTTAAACAAATTAGATTTAATTCGTGAGTGTGTCTATGTGCGAAAGCATTGACAAATAATTTACCATTTCTCACATAATAATAAATACAACCCAAGTGCTTATCATCATCAAAAAATGAATAAAAAAATGTAGTTTTTACCAAATCTCTAAACTCTTGGTCGTCCCCTATAAGACGTTGGTATTTTTTATACATTTTCTTACATTCTTTGTAATTAAACCCTTTATTTGTTGGTATAAAAACTCTAATCAAACCTGTTTTACCTTTATTTTGCTAAACTCAATGTTTTTAATACTGAATGAATTTGTAATATCTTTTGTGTATAAACTAATTTCTAATATTTTGAATGTTGCTGTCGGGAGTTTGCCAACAATACTTGTGTGTTTGTCTGCCCAAAAGTTCACACCCCAAAAACCAATACCCCAATACAGATAGTTTTTAAGTTTTGATTTAATAAATCTTGTTTTTGGTTTTTTAAACGTATTGTAGTTTTTGATATATTCCACATAAAATTGGTTGCTGTATGGCATATCAAAAGATACTCTTGGCGGCAAACATAAAACTTTTAATGTATTATCTGCTCTTAAATTACATGGAGAACAGTTGTAATAGTGTTGTATATAGTCCCCGTTAAAAGTATCTGTTTTGTACTCTTCTAAAATATTGCCGTCATCTGCAGCAGAATATAAAGAGCCGTTAATTACTGTAACTGAATTAATTTTTTGTGATTTTCTTTTTACCCATTCGCCCTTTAAATAGTCGTAAATTAGAATAATTGATGCTTGTTTTGTAACATCTTCATCATCTTCTCTTACGGTATAGGTTTCGGTAGTTGGCAATATCCACCAAATCTCATTTCTACCCTCTATAAAAACAGAGTAAGCTTGTATTTTATCTAATTTATCTGAATCTATTTTGTTTAAAATGCTTTGTATTTCTACTGCGACATTTTCTCCGAGTGTTTTTTCTCCTGTTATGACTTGTCTGAAAGAAAATACTGATTTTTTTATATCATCATAAAAATATAAGTTTGTATCGTGAAAAACTAAAGAATTGAACCCTGCACAACCGCCCGGACTTTCTTGCCCTATTGAAAACGTACCGTCTGATACACTAATTTGCTCTGAACTGTCGGCAAAAAATACGGCTAAAGTGCCTAAATATTCGTGAATTGCTGTTATATTCTTTAATCTTTCAATATATCCGCTTGATGTGGTAACTTCGGGATCTGCACTATCAAATTCATAAATATCTGCTTGTTTTGAATACCAAATTATATTATCTCTTGCTATCCAAAGTCTGTTATCAAATATAAGTGCGTTGATACCATATACAGCTCTCTCGTCTCTATCCGTAAGCTCCATATCAACAATGATATTTTCGGGGAGCTGCGTTTGTTCGTTTATAACGTCCATTTCAACGGTAAACATTTCTTGTCCGTTTGTAAAGAAGAATAAATCAGACCAACCCTGCATAACATCAAAACCGTTAGCCATGCCTGTTGGTGTTAGATTTGTTTTCAGAGCAACTAAATGCCCTGTTTGGCTGTCTTTATAATAGAGTGTCCCCACCGTTGCTGTTTCTGCATAAACAAAGAAATATTTTTTAGTTTTTTGTGTACTTTCAAACAGCTTTATAATTTTTGCAGAACCCTCTAAATCAGAATTTATTGATACATTACCTTTTACGGTTCTTATTCCGACACCGCTGTTTGTTCCGGTGTAGTACAATTCTACATTCTGAATATCTTGGGCGGTTATTGCTTCATTTGAAAAAGCAGCATTTCTTTCTCTAATTCCGCCAAAATTATTACACAATAATTGAACTATGCTGCTCATTATTACCACCCTTTAGTTTTGTCTTTGTTAATACCTCTTGTATTTTTGATAAGAAGTTTATAGGCATCTTTGTATTGCTGCATATATCCTGCGTAGTTTTCGTCTTTTTCGCTTGCTATTGCGTATGTCATAGCGAACGGAAGCAACGCACTTTTAAATAATTGTTCATATTTTGGCAGAATATCAATATAATCGGTTTCATTTTCCAAAGTGGCTTTTGGTATGCCGTTACTTGTTTTAGCTGCATAAATACTTTGGTAATCAACACTTACGACATAAGAATTGTCCGGTGTTGGATATAAATATAATTTGTCATTTTTTAGATAAAAAGATGTCGGTTTTCCGGTTGCATCTTCTAATATTTCGTAATTTGGCTCGTATTCTAAATAATTGTTGTCAATATTTACAGCAAAAACTGTTTCGTGATTTATTTTTTTCTTAATTATATTGCCGTTTGGTGTATTATATGATGCAACACCTGCTCTCGTTTTAAATATAAGAGTTTTTTCCCTGAAAGGAAAATCAAAGCTGCACCAAAGATTATTGAGAGCTTTTTGGATAGAAGTAGTAACAGACTTTTCAAACTCATCAATACTTTCAACATCTCCGTCAAACATTGACCATGCTTGACCTGTCATATCATTATATAAATCTAAGTATGTAATCGTCATAACTACCTCTATCCCTTAAAAGCTTTTTATGCAATAGTAAGAGCTTTTTCTACAAGAGCATTTTTATTATCGCTTCTTGAAAAAGCAATTCTGTTTTCGTTCAAAAGTTCTTTAAGCTGTATAACAGTTTTTGCTTCAAGTTCTTCTTTTGTGAACTTTGCCGGAGCATCAGCAGGAGCTTCTGCATCTGCCACTACCATATTTTCAATGTTGCTTGGAGCTTCGGAAACTTCGGGAGCTTCTGCTTCTTCTACAACAACTTGACTATATGTGGTTGGTTTTTCTTCAACTTTTTCAGCAAGAGCTTTTTCTACAATTTTCTTACCGTCTCCAACAACTACGTAATTTCCTCTATCTTCCTTTACAAGTCTGATAACTTCTTCTTCTGGAAGTTTGAAAGTATTACCTGTCGGAATAAATTTTATTTCAAGTAATTTAGTCATTTTCTGTCCTTTCATATTCAAAAAAGAGGGCAATTATGCCCTCTCTTTCTAACCTCTTGATGCAGGTTGATATTGTGGATCTAAACCTGCTCTCTTTGCAACTGCCCAAATGTTACCTGTAAAGCCGGAAGCAAAATCAATATTAAGAGAACCGTCTCTATTTTCAAATCTTGATATATCTTCCAAGATAACAGTTGTAATAGCAGCTTTTGTAAGAGCAATAGTTAAATCGCCTAACATTGCGTTAGGATAGTTATTACCTGCTTTTAAAATCATTGAGCTGTCATTTGAACCTGAACCGCTTGTGTTTTCAACAAAAATCTGTAAAGAGTTATTTTTGTTATCCAAAGCATTTGCGATTTTAATACCGTTTGCTTGTGTAACTGCCTGTTTAGTGATTTTAATTATTTCTACTGATTTTGATACATCACCAACAGGTAAATGAACATTAATACTATCTCTTGTCATTTTATTATCCTTTCATTTTAAAAATCTAACCTATATACAAAATGGGGGATAATATCCCCCACCAAACTAATTGCGAGTTGAAAGTGCCAAAGGTGCTGAAATCTTAACAGTACCTAACCAATCAACACGAGGAGCTCCAACACCAAACAAGCCATATCCTTTGTAACGAGTATTGAAGTTCTTTTCAGGCATGTAGGACTTCATATTAAGATTAGAAGATACACCACCCGCAAGAGTTTTGCCCTTAATACCGAACAGAGGATAGTAAACATTTGTTTCGGGAGATGCCACGTTATTGGAGATATAAATATCCCAACCTGATAAATGACCGATAAACCCTTTTTCAAGTTTTCTATGACCTGATTCTACATATGTGAAATCTTTAAGTTTCTGTAAGTAGAACTCATATTCAGGCGGAAGAATTGCTATCATTTGTCCGTCTATCCAATTTGTATGACCTTTTCTGTCTCCTCTTTGGAATTTAGCTTGCATATAAGCCAAAATCTCTTTTGCGTAATCTGCATCAAGTTGAATAGCAGAACCGCTGTTATCAAGATAATGACCTGCTCTTGTGTAGAGGTTAGCATAAGCTGCATCTACTGCTGCTGCAAATTGTTTTGTAGCATCTAAAGAATAATCTTTTACAAGATTTACCTGTTTATCAGGTTCTTTAGCAGATTCAATTTCTTTCTTTTTAAGTTCATCAATTTCAAAGTGGAAACCTTTACCTTTGTCAATTCTGACTTTTGTAGTAGAAGTTGTTGCTTCTTCTGCATCAGGTAAATCTCCGCCTGTGTAATTGAACAGGTCTATTGTTCCGGGCATGATAACATCAACTTCATCACCCTTATTTACTCCTGTTTTGAACTCTGTATGAGCCAATTTGCCCATAACTAATTCATTGTAGAAGTATTTTTTGAAGCATTGTTCAAAAGTTCCTTTAATAAATTGTTCTATACTCATTTTTTATCCTTTCCGTTAAATTAACTTACTAATAGCAGCTTTCATATCTTTCTCACTCATATTAAGCAGGTTTCCCTTAACTTCGTTTGAGTTATTGGAAGAATTGTTACTACCCATATTAGAAGCACCCTCAATTTCGTCCGTTTCAGATTCATTCTCGTTGTCAATATTGTCTTTTATGTTTGCCGACTTGAGAATGTTGTCTCTGTATTCGTGCATAAGTTCTACTAATACATCTGCTTTCAAATCACAGCCGTATGCCTTAAATGCTTCGGTGAAGATTTTTGTAAAAGCAGGGTTGTTAAATTCTTCTCTATATTTTTCTACATATTCATCAAGATATGCTCTTGCGGAGTTTTCCATTTCTTCTTTTAGGGCTTCTTGTTCTTTGAATTGAAGTTGTCCTTTAAAAATTGCCATTTCTCCTGCAATATCTTCTATGGTGTCGGTAGAAAATTGTGATACGATTGTATCTCTCAACTCTTTAGACGGATTTCTACGATATTCAGCTAACAGCTTGACCATTTCATCAGGAAATTCGCACTCGTGAATGTGTTTAGCATAAGCATCTGCTTCGGCTTTTACCACTTCTTTGTGTGTTTCAAATTCCTTTACCGAATTGAAGCCATTTTGGTTAGCTTCCTTGAGTGCGTTTTCGTCAAGTATCTTTTGTAACTCGTCCGCCTTTTTAGATTTTTGGCGGAGTTCTCCGAGTTCTGCCGACTGCTCTCCGAGTTTTTTCTCAAGATTCTCGTAACCTTTTAAAGCTGCTTCCAAACTGTCAAATTTTGGTTTTTGGGCTGCTGCATTTTCCTGTTCTTGACCGTCCGGTTGCTGCTCATTTTCTCCGTCATTTGTAGTTTGTGCGCTTTTTTCTGCAGGTTCTCCGTTCTGTTCTCCTGAATTGTCGTCATTTTCTGACGGTTCGGAAGTTGTAACATCAACATCAGAATTGTCTGCTGTGTCTGCCACATCTACATGGTTGCTTTGTTCAATCGTTTCTAAACCCATAAATTACTCCTTATTTTGTAATCGTTCTTTTTGTATATCTTCAAATTCTTTCGCCCAATTATCCGTAGATGCTATAAGTTTCAACATTCCTTTAAGCTCTAACGGTTCAATGTCGCTTTTGGACAGTTCTAAAATCTTTTTAAGCTGCAGGTCTCTAATATCTTTATAAGTGCCGCCGCTAATCAGACTTGCTTTAAACTTTGCAAGCTCAAACTTTTCTTTTGTTATCTCGCCCATTCGTTACTCCATTGGTTGTGCTTCGGGTATGCTTTGGTCGGGTATTGTTTCGTCAGCTTCTGTTGGAGTGCTGCTTTTTTCTCCCTGTGCAACTTGTTGATTATATCCCTCAACTATTGCTCTTATGCGTGGATCTTCCAATAATCTTTGCTGTATCTCTAAAGGTATCTGCATACCCATTTGCAAAAATCTTTCAGGGTTCTCAACATCTTTTTGTTCCATATACCAAGTAAACAGCTCTTGAACATTCAACGGCAGATATTGAGCAAATCTTTCTACCGCTTGCATAATCATATCTGCTTTATTGCTTCTTTCGGTTGTTGCTGTTCTGTCAGAGTATTTATAACGATATTCGCCCTGTCTTATGCTGTCATTTATGGTAATTGTTTCTTTTTCTGAACCTTTATCAACAAAAATCTGTTCTTCTCCGGACTTAAAATCGGCTCTCAATTTTGCTACTTTTTTGACATCATCAATAATCATATATTGGTTAATAATGTCTATAAGCATTGATAATCTTGTAAGCTGTCCCTGTGCTTTTGTGCTGATTTCGGTTGCTGTTTTTGCTTTGGCTTCATCAGCTCCTGCCATATTAGGAAAGATGCCTGATGTTTCAGCCATTAAATCTGATAAGAATGTGATGTCATTCAAGAACACCGAAACGGCAAATTCCATTTGTTTAATTTGAGCAGGGTTAAGGTTGTCTCCAAATTCAATAACCTTTCCCGGATATAATTTAATTTCTTCTTCATCAAAAAAGCCCTCCGGAGCATAAATCGGTGGGTTTTCTTGTAATGCTTGCATGTCGCAAGTTCTATTCATTAAATCTTCTTGCAGCTCTGCAAGTGATAAAGTGCAATATAACGGTGAAATACCTCGTCCTGTTTCGGGGTCTGTTATAAAAGCACCGAATGTAAAAGGGTTAATAATTCTGTTATTTTTATCAAATCTGATAAGGTATTTTTTAGCAGCAATAACAACGTGCCAATTTTTTAATACTGTTCCGTCTTGTAGTGTGAGATTTCCCCAATGTTCTAAAAGTTCAACAGTTCTGCCGTTGGTTTCTTTATTCTCCAAATCTTTATCCATTTGAGAATCGCCCATTTCGGGTTCTTTTGTTGATGCTTTTATGGCTTCTTTTGCTTCTTTTGATATTTTGTAATATTTGTTGTTTATAATATCGCTTGGAGTTTTGAAACTCCGGTATATTTTAGGGCAGTCGTCCCAATTTTCTTTTTGTGAAGCATCAAATACAAAGTTTGCAGGATTAACAGGATAAACATAAGGGTTGTCATAAATCTGTCTTTCATCAACAAAATAAAACTTTCCTTTCGCTAGAGCTGCAAGTGCTTTAGGGTTTATTAAGTCTTTGGCTGTTATTTGTCGTCTGACTTCTTCATACTTCTTTTTCCAAGCACAAAAAGTAATCATTTCGCCGTGAAGAAGAGCATAATCTATTGTCTTATCACAAGTTTTTTGATATTCCATTTTTTCAAAGCAGTCCACAAGTGCTGCTTTTTGTTTGTTACTTTCATTATCTGCTTCTTGGTTCTCGCCTGAAACATCAAACATAGAATTGGTGTTGGAGTAAGTATTTTTCCATATATAAGATTTTAGAACTTCATAAAACATATAAGTTTTACACATATTTACTTTTGTTTTCCAACACTCGTATTTATCTTTTTTGCTTGTTGCTAATTTGTATGCTTTTTTAAAGAAAATCTCGTCCGTTAATTGTTCAGCCATGTTAAGATTTTGACGGCGGTTTTCATTAAATATCTCAAAATCATTGACTACATTCTTTGTGATGTAATCAATATCCTCTTTTGATAATTTTTTGGTTGTTTTGTCTATGATGTATTCAAAACTCATTTATTAACCTCTTTTGATATAAAACATATTTTCTCTTGTGTTTCTCACATACTCAAAAATAATCATTTTATAAGCATCATTTTCAGAAATATTCAAAGATTTTGCTAAAACACTTACAAATGTTGCAATATCTTCCGGTATTCTGATGTTTTTTTTAATATCTTTTGCCATTATTTACCCCGTATTTTTTGATAAAAATGACACCATTCGTGATGCTAAATTTTATCAATATCAAGACCGTTAATAATCATTACTTCCGGTTCTGTGCTTCCGGTGTCCTCTGATTCAATGTTTAAGGACATTCTTTGTCCTTTTTGGCATTTTTGAATTGCTGACATCAGATAGTCTAAATTGCTTGCGGTTGCACCGGTTCTCTTTTTCCCTTCGTGCAAATCTTTTTTGTAGTTCTCCAAAATCAGATTTGCAATTTCTAAACCTTTATCGTAAAGCTCCGTGTGGAGTTCGTTTGCTTTTACTTTTTTTTCAATTTCTTTTTGCTTCGCTTTTTGCAACGCATCTGCATCAACTTCGGCATCAATATCTCTCAAAACTTCTTCCTTTTGAGAAGTCCACTTTTCCCTCAATGCTCTTTGGTTAAGAGTGGAATAAGGTATCTTGTATTTTTGTGCAAGTTTTCTCACGGATATTGTAGTCGTGCAATATTCCGCTTTGATTTTTGCCCAATTCCTCTTTTTTGATTTTTTTGCTGCCATTCAATGCTACTTTTCCTTTTTCAAACATTTTTCAAAATGTTGTTTGATAATTTTACTTCGCACTTGGTAAAAATCTTTTCTTTTTTTCGTGCTGATATAAACTTGTTGGACTTCTTCGCCCTCAAACAGAATGTAAACAAGACCTGATATTGTTGATATAATCAGCTCCGCAAAGAAACGTAAAAGTGCTATTATAATTCTTCCCATAAATTCCTAAAGAAATGGTAGGAGTGATAAAAAGAGAGAGAAAGGTGAAACTAAAAAGAAAATATGCCTACCCATATTTAAAATCTATAACATAATAAAAAGGCGGTTTTAAAAACTCCGCCTGCAAACCCATTTGTGTGTGTTAGGTTTTCAACTATCACAAATCAACAACAATCAGTTTTTTAATAATTCTTTTGTGCCATTGAAGTCCACCGCATATCTTTTTATAATCTTTTTTCCTTTTCGGTCTCTTGCTTCAATGTTTTGTCCATACCGGAAAGCCATATTAGAACGGTTGCCGTACTTAATAGCTGCATCTTTGCTGATGATGCTTGATGAGAATCTGTCAAACAGTTTTACGGCTTTTCCTTTTTTTGCCATAAACATTGACCAATTCCCTTTAAAATCTTTGTTGAACACTTCAACAACAAACTTATCACAATGCGGACAGTTACCTGCGAGCATTAATCTTTCTTCGTATTCGGTATTATCACAAGAAAGAATATACTTTTTATTAGCTCTAAACTCTCCGCAACAATACCTATTAAGCTCCTTTATATATAGTTATGCTGTCCTCGAAGTGCAATCTGCGTTTTCGGTCTAAAAGACTTACTGTGCCTTAACACCCCACCTACAAAAATTATACCATTTTTCAGGGTTCAGGTGTGGTTTTTGGGGTTGATATTTACATCTATTTACATCTTACCATTTGTATAAACAAGACTTTACTTTTATTTCTTTTCATTTCCTTTTATAGATAGAATATGTAAACTTATTTTCTTTTGCTTACTTTTCTTTTAAAACTTGGTATTCAGGATAATAAAAGATGCTTTTGCCTGTAAGTCTATCAACTCTTATTATTTGCACTCTCCCGACACCGTCTTTATAAGTCCGGTATTTATACCTGAATAGAAGCTGATAAGATGATGCAAGCAGGACGGCTGCTAATATTCCTATGGCAATTTTTTTGTTAGATATAATTTTTTGCAAAAATTCATATCGTTCATTTATCCTTAACAAGAAGTATATAAACACAATTCCGCAGATGAATATTATTGTAAACCGGACATCAGAACCGTTGCTTAAAGGTTGGCAAACATAAGAAATATACACAACTAAAAACCACAAAAATAATGCTGCTCCAATAATAAACCGAAATGTGTTAATAATAAAGTTTTTCATTAGTCCATGTCCCTCACCATGCCAACTATTCTGCCGATAATCTGAAAATCGTCCATAACTTCTTTTAAATCTATCTTTATCGGTTCATACATTGGGTTATCAGATTTTACAACAATAAAATTCAGGTTATCAACAAGCCGTTTACAAAATATTTTTTCTCCGTATCTGAAAATATAGATCCGGTTATCCCTGATTTGTTCTCCGTTCTCGTAGTGTTCAACAAGCAGCTTGTCCCTGTCGTGAATATATGGCATCATACTATCCCCGAATGCGTTTATTACGGAGTATTTTTTGAGTGGGTTATATGAAGAAAAGAACTTTTTAGGTACGTTCATTTTTTCTTTATATTCGGCAGGTACGAATACACCACCGCCGCAGCTTCCAAACACTTCGGGGTAATAATCAACGGCAATTTCATCTTCGTTGGTTATTGTCGTCTTTTTTATGACATTATGTACCAAATTTGTGTTATATTTTCCTGCGAATAAATCAAATTCATAAAACTTCTGTCCATAGTAGTCGTTGATTTTATTTAATTCTTCCAACGAATAAACAGAATCACGGCTTGCTCTTTTGCCTATAACTCCTACATTACAGTCTAATGCTTCGGCTAATTCTCGCTGTTTTGGTTTTTCATTTGTTAAGTTTTGTATAGTTGCTAAAAGTTCCGAGTGTCGCATATTTTAACCCTTTATGTCATACAAATAAAGTATTTTTTCTCCCCCATGTCTTGCAATTTATGACTTTATGTCATAAAATGTAATTACAAAGCGAACCCAAACTAATAAAGGAAATTTTACGAATGAGCAAAAATCTTTTACAAGTCAGGATTTCAGACGAATTGGAAGAAATGAAGCAATATCTTATAAAAAGAGGTTGCAAAATTTCTCACAAAGTCCGTGAGCTGATTATTCAGTTATATGGGTTTGAAAAGGATAGGGAAGCTGCGAATGTCGCAAACTCCCCTACCATTTAACAGTATTTTAATACATTTTGGCATAAAAAACAAGACACTACTTAACAAATAGTAACAAAGAAAGGCGGTAAACAAATGGAAAAGAAAATTTATTTAGTATCAACAGTATGTGCAGAATACGGAAGAACCCACACTCATTGTGCAAATATGTATTCTTTAGAAGATTTAGAGGGTACAGATTATAAAAAACTTCCGTCTAAAAAAGGACAAACAATTACACTTATTGATTTTGTTGAAGATTTGGGAGTTACAGAAAAGTGGGTAACTACAATTACAAAGGTTGCGTAGGGGGTTGATATGCACATAGAAACATCAGTACAAACAGTAGTACAACTTCTGCTCAAAGGCGACCATTATGAAACCTTATGTCCGAATGACGAGGACACTTGGTACAACTTGGAAGAAGTTATGGAAAAACCACTTTTGCAAAGGTTATTATCTCCCGGAACTTTGCAGCTTCTTCAAGAGGGCAAAATAGATTTTATAGTCTGCAGGGGGAATTGGTAATGGTAGATCCGTTTTATTGGTACGAAGTTGAACTTGACCGAGATTATTTAGAACAATTTGGAGAAGAAAAAGAGAAAGGCGGTAGCGACAATGGCAAAGATAATTAACTTTTTAAAAAAATGGAGTGCAAAAAGGCAATATGAAAAATGCCAAAGAATGAACTCCGAAATAATATGTGCAATAGTTCATCAGGTAGAAATAGAGCAGAAAAAAGAAGCTGTAAAAATACCTGCTTTTCAAGAAGTTCAGCAGAGATACAATAACTTGAACTTAAAAAACTTCCAAGATGTCCAAAACGCATACATAGTTTTTTTCAATAAAGGTCTTGTATCCGGAATTGAATTATAGGTTCTCTGACGAGTATTTGAAAATTAATACGAAACACCCCAACGGTGCAGGGGTGTCAGAACTAAAAAATAAACCAAGAAAGGCGGTAAACAAATGGCAGAAGCATTAACAATTAGCAAAGATGATGTAAAAACAAACAGACATCAGTACATTGGTGGCAGCGATATTGCTGCAATTATGGGGTTATCACGTTGGAAAACTCCATTAAAATTATGGTGTGAAAAAACATTAAAAATTCCTGCTCCGGACTTATCAAACAATGAAGCAGTTGAAATGGGAACTGAACTTGAACAATTTGTAGCAGATATGTTTACAAAAAGAACAGGTAAAGCAGTAAGGCGAGCTCCAAAAATGTACTTTCACCCCGATTATCCTTTTATGGCAGCACACGTTGATAGACTTGTAACAGGTACGGACGAGCTGCTTGAATGTAAAACAGCTTCTATATTCAAAAAAGAAGAATGGGAAAATGAAGATATACCACAAGAATATATTTTACAGGTTATGTGGTATTTAGGCATCACCGGAAGAAAAATCGGACACATAGCAGTTCTTATTGGCGGTCAGCAATTCAAATATAAACAAATTGAATTTGACCAAGAACTATTTGACCAAATGGTAGAAGCTGCAAGAGATTTTTGGGAAAAGGTGCAAAATGATGTACCCCCTGCAATTATGGCAAATGATGATGAAACTTTAAAAGACCTTTACGGAGACCACAATGACATCATTATAGAACTCTACCCGACAGACGAAGAAAGCAAAGCTGCTGCCGAAACTCTTGAAGAAAAAATTGCATACTTACAAGAGGTAAAAGGGCAGATTAAAGACCTGCAGAGTACCCAAAAGGAAATTGAAGCAGGTATCAAAGAAATTATAAAAGACAATTTGGGCATAAAAACACCTAAATATGTTGTTACTTGGAAAAACCAAAAAGGACAAGTCAGCTATGACAAAGAACAAATGATAGCTGACGGAGTATATGAAAAATATGCAAGTCAGGGACTTAACCGAGTAATGAGAATTGCTGTCAATAAAGAATACGAGGTAGCATAATGTCAAAACACTACGGTTGGAAAATTGGAGACATTGTAGATGTGCCAACATATCAGGGTAAGGTATTCAGAGCTGTAATAGTTTGTTTTGATGAACTTGATAATAATAAATGTTTTGTAAAGAGCAGGAACGGCACAATATACCCTGCAATATGCGAATGGTTAAAACATCCAACACATAAGAAAGGTGGCAAATAATGGTACAAAACGCAGCAGTAACACAATTAAAAAATAAAATCGTTTCACGTAAAGACAAGGTCATATCTATTGAGGACTATGTTGAAAGCAAAAAATCGGAGATTAGCCAAATATTACCTACAACAATGACTATTGACAGGTTTTTGAGAATAGCTTATACAGCAATTCGCCTTAACCCGAAATTAGCAGACTGTACACAACAATCATTTGTAGGTGCGTTATTTCAGGCAGCACAATTAGGACTTGAACCCAATGTTGAGGGACAAGCATACATAATACCGTATAACAATACTAAATACCAAAACGGCAAAAAAGTAATTGTTACGGAAGCACAATTCCAAATCGGATACAAAGGATATGTAGAACTGTTTTATAGACATGGTGCTGCATTATCTATTGATACACACGCAGTTTATGAAAATGATGTATTTGAATATTCGTATGGTACAGATGCTTATATTAAACATTGTCCGAAACTTGGAGACAGGGGGAATGTTATAGCATTCTATGCTGTCGCAAGACTTCGTAACGGTGGTAGCATCTTCAAAGTTATGAGTGCCGAAGAATGTTTAGAACACGGAAAAACACACTCAAAATGTTATATCACAAAGAAGTGGGACGACAACGCAAAAAGATATTTTCCGGTAGAACCACACTTTGATGAAAACTCTCCGTGGGCAAAAGACTTTAATGCAATGTGCAAAAAAACTGTTATAAAGCAGTTGGCAAAATTATTGCCTAAATCAGTTGAACTCCAAAAAGCTATTGCTATGGACGACACAACAAAATCTTTAATCAGAAAAGATATGTTTGAAGTGCCGGACGAAACAAATTGGAGAACTGACGAAGAAGATTATGCCAAAACTGTTGGTTTACCGCCGACAGAGGTAGAGGGGTAAAACCCTCTACCACCTTTAAAAAGGTTTGTCAATGAGTGGTTGCAAGACAAATATAACAAAAAGACAACCCACAAAGAAGTAGAACTTTGTGAAATCTACACGAAAGTGCGTTTTCAGTACACTAACACCAAAACCTGCGGGCTGATAATATAGGGAACTGATGGCAGCCGGAAAGACGGCATCTATTAGAGAAAAGAGGAAAAAACAAATGGGCGATATGGCTGATATATTCAGAGCCAATGATGAATTTATAAAAAATCGTAGAGCTAAAAGGGCGGAAGAATTTGAACCGTTGCTGATAAAAGCAGGTGCTATTCAAAAATCAGGTAGTGTTTATATGCTTGATGATTACTTATGCTATCCGACAAAAGGATATTGTGCATATAAAAAAGATTATAGAAAAACAAGAAGTTTGAGGGAGTTCCTCAAAGAAAGGGGGTTTGTATGTGGCGGAGAAGTAAAGCCGCCTGAAAACGAGAGCAAAAATAATATAAAGATTTGATCCATGAAAAGTCCGGCAAATCAGCTTAAATCTCCTATATTTGTGTTTCAGTTTTGTCGGGCTTTTTATAGCAGAGTAGTGTAACGGTAGCATTCGTGGCTCCTATCCACGAGGGTGTGGGTTCAATTCCTGCCTCTGCAACCAATTAAAATAGTAGGTTGCTGCAAGTAGCAGCACGGAAGATAAAAGGAGAAAGATATGCAAATAGGAAGTGCATGGGTAAAAACGGAAGAAAAAGACGGAAAGAAAACAGTAGTAAACATCTCTTTAAAAATAGATGAAGCTATTTTAGAAGTTTATCCGTTGCTAAAAAATGTTAGATTTAGTCTTAAACCTAACGAGAACAAAAACCAAAATGAAAAAGCACCGCATTATAGGTTGAACATGTACAAACCGCAGGAACAAACAACAGGCGAAAATGCCGCACCTGCAGATGAGGAAATACCGTACTAATGCGTTATGGTGATTTTCCTGACTATAAGCGGTGGACGAGGTCTGCTGTTGAATGTTATGACAGGGGTTGCATCTGTTTTGCTTCTCCTGTGTTCGGTGGGGTTGATGCACACTTAAAAGGTGTGCAGCCCTGTCCGATATTCAAGAATTACAGATTCCGTTGCATGATGAAACAATCTGTGTTGTATCTGTGCCGCAAGTTAGGAAAACCGCCCGAAGAAATCAGGAGAACTATGAACGAAGATGAGTAAAGAATATTTTTCGCACGATATAGGAACACTAAACAACTTAAAAATTGTAAAAATGATGAATGAGTACGGCTTTATCGGACTTGGTTATTATTGGGCAATAGTTGAAGAAATATACAGAGCAGACGGCGAGTTTGATATGAATGACATTATAGTTATGTCAAAAAATACAGGCATTGATGAAAACGAGCTAACAACCTTTATTGATAAATGTGTAAACGACTATACAGAAAAAGGAGAGGGGTTGTTTTTGATAAAAGATAATCTCTTAACATCAGCTTCCATAAAGAAGCGAATAGCTTTACGCAACAAACGAGCTGCCGCAGCTTCCGCAAGAAGTGAGGAAGAATTTATACAGCTTGAAGAATTTAAAAATATCAATTTGACGGCTGACGACTACGAAAAGTTTAAGAATAAATACGGAGAAGAAGTATTTACAAAGGCATTGGATATTTTAGACGGTTGGTTAGACCGCAGCAGCTCAAATGCCAAAAAGTATATGGGTAAGAATCATAGAGGGTTTTTCAGAATTGATTGTTGGGTAATAACCGAAGCAAAAAAAGCTGTTGGTAAGTCCGGAGCTAATTGGAGTGTCTAATAATTATGGAATATAGAGATAAGTTAAGAGATTTGGGAATAAAGCTGACAAGAAGCGGCAAACAGACTTGCCCTAATTGTTCGCATACCCGAAAAAATAAATCTGACCCCTGCTTGTCCGTAACATTCACGGATAACGCAGTTCTCTATAAATGTCATAATAATTGTGGCTTTGAGGGTGTTGTATATTACCGTGATAAGTTTGAAAGTAAAAAGAAGTACAAAAAACCTGAACCACCAAAAGTTGTAGAGGAATTATCCCCGATATACAAATATTTTGCTAAACGGAAAATCACGCAGCAGGTAATTGATGAATACGGTGTATCCTACAATGATAAAAAAGAAATTGTCTTACCTTATTACAAAAATGGCGAATTGGTGAATGTAAAATACCGCAAAAATCTCGGTAACGGTAAAAAGACATTCAGGCAGGAAGCCGAAACGGAAAAAACACTTTACGGCATGGACTTTGTGAAAGATACCGACACTCTGATATGGGTTGAGGGAGAAATGGACGTGCTTGCTTTGGCGGTTGAGGGTATAAGGGCGGTAAGTCCACCGCAGGGAGCAAGTGAAAATAAACTTGAATGTATAGAGAATTGCTTTGAGTTTATTGATAAGTTTACTACGCATATTATCGCTGTTGATAATGATGCAGCAGGAGACCACCTTAAACTAAATCTTTTAGACCGTCTCGGCAGAGATAAATGTAAAGTTGTAAATTGGAAACAATACAAAGATGCAAACGAAGCTCTTATAGAGGGCGAAAAATTAAAACCTTTTATTGATGCAGCAGAAGATATTATCCCTGACGGCATACAAACTTTTTATGATGCTTTTGATGATATTTTTAAATACAACTTTGAAAAAGATAAGGACTATTACGAGACAGGTTGGACACAATTTGATAACATTTGCAAGATAAGAAAAGGTTATTTAATGATAGTGTCCGGGTATCCAAGCAGGGGGAAATCTACTTTTGTTGATAATCTCGGTGTAATCTTTTCTGAAAAGTATGGTTGGAAGTGGTTAATTGCTTCTTTTGAAAGTGTAATTGGCGGACATTATAACAGCTTGCTTGAGATGCACAAACGGAAATCTATATACAAAATGCTGAACGAAGCAGGAGCAAAATTGGACAACAGAGTAACCGCCATTATGGGCGAAGAAGATTTTGCTTTTATTGCTGACCACTTTTACAGATTTGATATTGACAGACTTTGGACGGTTGATGAAATTTGCGAAAGAACAATACTTGCTGTTAAGAAGTACGGCATTGATGCTCTTGTAATAGACCCTTACAACCGATTAAAAAATGATTTTAAAGATAGAGAAGATAAATATATTGGCAGCATTCTTGCATCATTGTCTATGCTTGCCAAAAAATTGAATATTCTTGTAATCTTTGTAGCTCACCCGAAGAAACCTGACGGAGAAAAATGCCCGAATATGTATTCAATATCCGGTTCGGGAGATTGGTACAATATGGCGGACTACGGTATTATTATCCACCGTGATAGACAAACAGACGGAAAATTGAGTAACCGACCGACAATATTCGTGGAAAAAGTAAAAAACTTCTTCTTGGGCAACCCAAGTGGTGGAGAAATTGTGCTTAACTACGACATCAATACAAGGTTCTTGGAGAACCCTGATTATAATGGGGGACACTAATGGACTACAAATTGTATGAACAAAGGAAGCAAGCATTAATTGAGTTGAATTTATCCCCTGCAGAATACGAAGCGGAGATACAAAAAATAATAAAGGAGTTGGAAAATGACAACACAAGTTCAAAGAGTTTTTAATCACTTGCAGCAAAAGGAAACAATAACCAATGCTCAAGCAAACAACCTTTACGGCATTAGACATCTACCTGCAATTATCAGGGACATCAAGAAAAAATATGACATTCATATTTACGATTGGTGGACAACAGGAAAAAACAGATTCGGTGAAAAATGCCAATGGAAGATATACAGCATAAAAGAAAAGGAGGAAAAAGACGGCGAAACAGCAAAAGGACATGGTGAAAGAGTTGGAGAAGTACAAAGCCGATTCGGTCTTTCTGCTTAACAAACTCGGCGGACTTATCAGAATATATATAAACTCCCTTGATGATTACGACCACACGCAGTTTAACTTACATCATTTTATACCTTACTCAAGTTATGTAGGAAATGAAAAGTGGTACGAAGAAAGGGGAATAAAACAAAAACTTATATTGATGAGTACAAAATGCCACGAGCATGTCCACAACACAGGAATTGTAACATTATCAGATGCACAATTTGAAAGAAAGTACAAAATTAAAAGAAGTATGCTGATATTCAGCAAGAAAGGAGATTATTAGGAACGGCATTATTTTAAAGATTTTAGGCAACGTACCTAAAAAGGACAACATTATTATCGGAGTTGATGCGGAAGAAGAATGTAATTTGGCAGCATTGAACAAAAAAGTTGAGACATTGGAAAAATCTTTTTTAGAGGTTTTGAAGTTAGAACGACAAAACGACTATCAGATTTACAAAGATTTTCAATACAAAACTTGGGACAGTTTAAGTCCATTGGTATATTCATACCTTATGGAGAGATACGGCTTTACTTCGGTACCGATAAACTCTCCGGAGTGGTTAAAAAACTGCTATAAAAAGCCAATAACATCAAGTCAATGTGTAGGCGAAAGTTTTGACAAATATAAATTAGAATTTTGTTTGTTAGAACCGAACGCAACAAAGCTAAAAAGACGACTTGCTGATTTTACATCTTCTCAACTGTCGGAAGTTATGGAAGCGGTTGTTGAAGTTATAAATCAGAAAAAAGAAACAGAAGCATGCAGCAATGCAACAGAAAATAACTAAATGGATAATATCCGGAAAGGAGAAAAATGGAAAGCGGAGAAAAAGTAATTGAACAACCGATAGGTTTTATGGACTTGGCAGCTATTGCGAGAGTTATAAACAGCAAAGACCGTTCAATGAAATTAGCAGATTGTATTGATTTTGAACTCAACGAGCTTATGTGCAAAATCAACGAATACAATAAGGCAGGAAAAATGACAATAACTATTGATATAGGTATTGCCGAAAAGAACGAGCTTGATATACAGGCAGAAGTAAAAATCTCTCCACCAAAGGGTAAGAAGCCAAGTAATCCATTCTTTAGAGACCAAAGAGGAAGATTATTTGCTGCTGATCCAATGGAACAAACGCACTTATTTGACATAAGTAAGGTAAGAAAAGAGGACACACAGGATAGAAAAGAGGTAAATAATGTTTAAGGAATTATTACAACGATTTGACACAAAAAGAGATACAAAAACAACTGTTACCGAATATGGTGTATATGGTGAAAGACAAGTTGAATGTGTTTATAATGATGCTCTGCAACAATACGAAAAAAGCAGCAAATTAGAAAGAAACATCAATGTAAGCTCTGTAAATTCTTTTATTGATTTTATTGGCGAAGAGTTAGACCGTCTCGGAAATAAAACAGGCAAAAAATCAACAGTAACTATCAATACAAAAGGTGGTTTTTTTAATGCAGATGATGATTTCAAAAATATAAAATGCTGTTATGAAAGAGCATTAACAAACCTATGGCAAACACTTAAAAATGTTGCCAATAGAAAAATGGGACACGAAGAACTTTTGACAACTTTACAAAGGTTAAGACCGTGTATCCCTAATTTTGAGAGCTTATATCGTAACTTGCTTGATATAAGAACTATTGGCAGAAGTGAGATGATTTCCAACCCTGTCTTTATAGACGGAGAAGCCGGAGCAGGTTATAAAATCTCTTATAAATTACAGAATGGTGCTGATGATGAATCAATATTGCCGTCAAATTTCAAATGTATTGTACCGTTTGCAAAGGGCAGACCTGATGTAGTTTATGAAGTACCTGTTGAATTGATGTTCTTGAATAACGGCAACGGTAGGGTTGAAATTCTTTTCCAATGTTCTGAATTAGAACGTATTGAAGAAAAAGCACTACAAGATGAAGTTGATTATCTCCAAGAAAATTTGGAAGAATTTAAAGATTTACTTGTATTACTGAATTACTAATAAAGGAGCAGGGGGTAATTCCCCTGCTTTCTATGGAAACAAATGGGAAGAAACGGTAACGAAAATTATATACATCTATCAAATGGGAAGAATGACGAGTGCTATACGGAGAGATACGGAGTAGAACCGCTGCTTCCGTATATGAAACCATATAAAAACAAAATCATTTGGTGTCCGTTTGATACGGAAGAATCGGAGTTCGTTAAAGTATTTAAAGAATATGGTTATAATGTGATTTATTCTCATATCCGAAACGGTCAGGACTTTTTTAGATATGAACCGGAGAAATGGGATATTATCATTTCTAACCCACCATTTACCAATAAAAAAGAAATCTTTGAAAGAGTTTTGATTTTCAATAAGCCGTTTTGTTTGCTGATGAATGTTCTTTGGTTCAACGATTCGGCACCGTATGACTTATTTAAGGACACAGATATACAACTGTTGGTATTCAGAGACCGTATGCAGTTCAAGAGACAAACTCAAAAAGACAAGATAAGTTTTAAGTCGGTTTATATCTGCAGGGACTTTTTGCCAAAGCAAATAATGTGGGCAGATTTTTCGGCAGTAGGACAGATAGATTTATTTAAAGGAGCAAAATTATAATGCAGCTTACACAGGAAGAAGTACAAGAAATAATAGAGCAAAGAATAGCGGAAGCAGAAAAGATTTACGGTAAACCTGTAAAACTTCTGATTCTTGAATTGTTATCTTTGCAGAAAAAATCGGAAGAAGCAACGAGATATATAGAAGTCGCACAATGGAATATGTACTATTCAAGTCCGACAGTATCCGCTATGAGAAACAAAATCAATAATGCCGCAAAAAACGGCTTTAATGAATACAATGTCGTGCATAGACAGGGCAAAAGAGTTTATATAAATGAAAAACAGTATTGGAAGTGGTTTAAGGAGTATAAGCAAAATGGAGATGTTTAGCATATTTGGTTTTGTAATTGTGGTATTTTGCCTGAAATACATGGCATACAAGAGAAAAGGCGGTATATAATGAAAGATTTTATCTTGAATACATTGGGGGTTGTAATAGCTCCGTTTGCGGTTCTGTTTGCTGCATTGGTTCTTTTGGCTTGGGGAATAGAAAATGCAGTAATGGACTTTTTTGGGGGTTTTATTAATGAGTAGGAAGAAAAAGGCAATAATACTCACTTATGCACCGATAAATATACCCGAAATATTGCTGTTAAGACGGACGAATATTTTTAAACTTGCCATAAATCAGCATGCCGGAGAATGTAAACCGCACGCACGAATAATTGCAGATTACCTTTTGGCGAGCATGTGCCGCAGATTCAAAGAAAATATTATCAGTATTAGAGATAGATTTCAGTACGAAACACCGAGAGTGGAAACACCTGACATTGAATATAAGGGCGGAACAATAATAGCTGCGGTTGAATACCTGATTATGAAAAAATATACAGATATTTTGATAGTGGGAGATAACACGGTCAATATACCGGAGTTTCAAGAAAATGTAAAAAAGCAAATAAACAAATTGAAACATAAAGCAAATATTTATCAATACAAAAGAGGTAATTTCAACCTGCGAGCAAAAAGTATAACAAAATTCATAAAGGAGAAATAAATGGAAAAAGAGAAAATGCCACCAATTAGAGAGGTAACAATAACGAACCCAATTAAGCCGTTTGTACCGCACCCTGTCTATGTAAATGACGTAGATGTTGTGGGGTGTGAGTTCTTTTCGCCTATTGATAGTTGGGGAAGAGTGAACGCATGCAGCCAACGGTTTACAAAACAATGCGAATGTGCGAATAACCCGAATTGTTTATACAAGCAACTCAAAAGGGAAAAAGAAGAAAATATTGCTTTGAGAATGAGGATTAAGAATATGGAAAATGAACTTATATGCAATTTTTCTCTTGAACAAGATAAAGTAAATTTTTCTGAATCTGCTGTAACTTTTTTGGGTAAATCGCCAAATTATTGGTTGAAGTTGGAGAGAGAGTACGATTCGTTAGTAAAATCTTATCTCAATTTTCAGGAAGTTTTAAGCGAAAAATTAGACAGTATGAATCGGAAGATAAAAGAGGTGCTAAATGGGTGATATGGTCTCAATGTATATGGAATTAAAGAAAAAATACGAAGATCTGAAATACAAATATAAACAGCAGGGAATTAAAAACAACGAGTTATTTCATAAAAACCAAGAGCTAACATCAGAAAATATTATTTTACAAGGCATAGTATGTGAAAAATTAGAAATAACTCCAAGTGTATTAGCTGCAAATGTTAAGCTACTTCGTAAGGAAAAGCAGGTTAGAGCAACAAATATAAGAATCAACGCAATAAAAGAATTATATAAAAACGGAAAGCAGGTATAAAATGAGAACTGAAGAAGAAGTCAGAAAAAGAATTGAAGGCATAGAAAATATGCAGAAAAACGGACTACAAGACGGATATATACCTATAAAAGATGTCAGAAATATATTAATTAATAATTTTTTGTGGGTATTAGGAGGGGATAATGTCAAAATGGGTAGTTGATAGAATCGGCAAAGTGCAGGTTTGGTATCCTGCGGAATTTGTAAATGAGATAAAGAACATTGCAGCAAAAGCACTTAATTTGGTTGATTATAAAACGTATTTCAAGCGAAACAATGTAAGTGTAAAACAAGAGGGTTTTAAAGCCCTGCAGCAAATAAAAGATTTAATAGAAAGCGAGGATAAAAATGACATTTGAAGAATATATAGAAAAGTGCAAGAGAACTTATACATGGCAGGGGTGTAAAGATATAGAAGTTTATATGCTATGTATGGGTTTAGCAGGTGAAACAGGCGAAATAATTGATTATCTTAAAAAAGTAGGATTTCAGGGACACGCATTAGATATAGAAAAACTTAAGTCTGAATTGGGTGATTTGATGTGGTATTTTGCTATGTTGTGTAATTTCTTCAATATAAAATTTGAAGATGTCTTGAATGCAAACATAGAAAAATTACAAAAAAGATACCCTAACGGATTCGATGTAGAAAAAAGCAAAAACAGAGAAAGTGAGGAATGATAGGAAAGTTTTGGTTGCATGCGAAGAATCGCAAAGAGTTTGTACTGCTTTTAGAAAAAGGGGACACGAAGCATATAGCTGCGATATTATAGAATGTTCCGGTGGACACCCTGAATGGCATGTACAAGAAGATGTATTAAAAATTATCGGGGGGGGGTGTAATCGTTTTATAACATTAGATGGCACTTTACACGATAATATAAATTGGGATTTAATAATAGCACATCCACCATGTACATATTTAACTGTAACGGGTAATAGGTGGTTTAATATAAGTAAATATGGAATAAAAGCCATAGAAAGATATAGATTAAGAAAAGATGCAATAGATTTTTTTATGAAGTTAGTTAATGCTCCATGCGAAAAAATTGCTATTGAAAACCCTGTTGGTACTATGTCGTCAGTATATAGAAAACCCGACCAAATAATACAACCTTATGAATACGGACACCCAATGACCAAAAAGACTTGTTTATGGCTTAAAAATTTACCGTTATTGAAGCCAACAAATATTGTAGAACCAGAATTTGTGATTTGTGCTGACGGGAAAAAATATTCTAAAGCCCATGTAGAAACTTTCTCTATAAAGAACCCGGAAGAAAGAGCGAGGGTAAGAAGTAAAACTTTTGAGGGTATAGCGGAAGCAATGGCAGAGCAATGGGGTTAAACCTCAAGCTCAAATTTATTAGCGGTCATTTTTCGGACAAGTTTAGAGGTTGTTTTCTTTGTTAAGTGTGCATAGACTTGTACTTGATTAAGGTTCTTGTGTCCAAGAAGTGTAGCAATTTCTAATAAAGTAGCTCCGTTTTCTGCAAGCCAAGATGCGTAAGTATGGCGGCAGTCGTGGAAGCGAAAGTTTTTAAGTCCGATATTTTTTACAACTGTTTCAAAAGCTCCTTTTAGATAAGCGAGCTTTTCGGTTTTTGGGTTAATAAAGATATAACCGGACTTTATATTATTATCTTCAATATATTTTTTCAGCATTAAAATCACTTTAGTATGGACAGGCACTCCTCTTGATTCTCCGTTTTTTGTCTCAAGGAAGTGTAACATCTCATTATCAAAATCGATATTTTCAACGCACAATGTCCGTATTTCGTTATATCTGCCGCCCGAAAACAGAGCAAGAATGACAAACAACAGCAGCATGTGGGAATATTCTTTACAACCAAATATAAGCAATTCTTTTTCTTCATCTGATAAGAACCGGACAACACCTTTTTTCTTTTTTGGTTTATCAACATCTGCCATAGGGTTACGGTCAAGTAGTTTTAAGCTGCGTACACCGTACCGCAGAACCGCAGAAAGAGCAAACATATATTTTCTTACGGTACTGTTACTTTTCTTTTCGTGTTCTTTGTATGGCTTATCGGGTGATTCTGATGCAAGCAGATTTTGACAATGTGTGAGAATAGGGGTGTCAATATCTTGCAGAGACATGCCGCCTATTTGTTTTCTCCACCAATTATACATGTGGGTGTATTGTTCGGGTTTTGAGTACCTTTTAGAAGCAATATTTTTTTCAAAATCGGTTATCAAATCATCAACCGTAAGAATAGGTGTAACGACTTCTTTTATTGCTGCAGGTCTATATTTACCTTTCCGCATTTGTGTTTCTGCTTCTTCTGCCCATGCTTTCGCAGCCGTCTTTTTATCAAAGGTTTTGTAAATCGGTTTATAACCTTTTACCCTGATAGTTACTTGTATTTTATCTCCCTTTTTGCCGCTGATTTTCTTATAAGTTGCCATAGATTCTTACCACACTTTTACCACACTTTTTTATAAAAACAATAAAAAATGTATAATATATAATAACAACAAAAACTATGTAAAATCAAACACTATGTTACTTTTATTAACTTTTATTTACTCTTATTAACTCTTTACAAATAAAAAACCAACCCTTAATATCCTCGTGTTTATTTAATGTTGCAGCCAATTAACTGCAACTTTTTCTTTTGTATATAGGGGTTTTAAGTTATCAAGAAAAACTTTACAACTCTAATATTTTTCAATTTACCACACTTTTACCACACTTGAATAAAATAAACAGATTTTTTGTTTATATTTTTCTTTTATTTATTCTTATTTATTATTATTTATTTAAAACATAAAAAAAGCTCCACTCTTTTGGAGTGAAGCTCAAAAACGAATGAACAGATGACGCTATATTTTTGAATAATACCATTTTACTTTACTTCGGATAAATTCCCCGACATCATCTTGCTTTATATCCGGATACGGCGGCAAATAGATTATATCAATTTTACCTGCACTTGATGTTTTCGGGTTGGCTTTTCCAAACTCATAGTGTGTCTGAACCGTTTGGGGAGTTATTATATATTTATATTCTTTTGCCAATTCTGCAAGCAACTTAAACCCTGCTTCGCATTGTTTTTTTGTTAGCGGATATGCTCCGACAAATTGGCGGCTTTTAAACCCTGCCATGCCGCATAAAGCAACTCCGATTCTTCCTGTATTACCACCGCCACAATGGGCAGCATACAAAGCACGACCTGCAGCATCAGTTCTGCAAACTACGTTTGCTGATACAGGAAATTTACCTTTTATAATTAAACCGTCTTTATTTATTAAATAATGATAATGCTGATAATTGGTATTATTTGGCTGATGTGTTCCTGCTGTCCAATGTAATATACTACCTTTCCTAATTATCCCCCTTTCTATGCCGCTTTTCTTTCAATTTTTCCGACTCTCCAATAGTATTCCGTTAAATAACTTGCAGCATCAAAAATGTGCAGCAAGAACTTCTTATCACGGTCTTGTTTTAATTGGTAAATAGTCGGTGCATCAATTATGCTTGTACCCTCTTTGTATTTGAGATTATAAATATTTTTAAGTAAATATTTACATTTATCTCCAACAAATAGTCTAACCCTGCCGTCAGCACTTCGCACTCTTGCATTGAATGCAGCAATTCTGCTTAATATTGGTGGGTTATAATCTCTTAATTTAAACTTGACATTTGTATATCCGTTTTCTCTTAATATTTTGCTCATAGTCGCATAATTTGTATATTGACTTTGTGTGCTGCGGTTGTCTCCCGAAGCATCACCGTTTATAATTATTTCCGCATCTTTCTTGGGGTATCGTCTTATAAACTCTTTTATACATTCTTCCGTTGTTGTATTTTCCGCAACAATTTCATCAAAGAAGTAAACATTTTCATCATCTTTGTGTGCGATACACCACATCATTGGATCTACGTTAAAGTCGCAAGTCAGATGTATTGGCAAATCAGGACAATATTTAAGTTTTTTCCTGTTTTTGTCAGTAAAGTTCTTAACAACAAGACCGCTGTTATAATCTCCAAATTCTCCCAAGACATTTATTCGGTAATATTCGGGGTCGTATGCTGCGGCAAGTTCCTTTACATAGTGTTCAGGTAAATAAATATTATTAGTTGTGGGAGCCATAATCAACCGCCAATTAGTCGCTTTATTTTCTACAAATCTCTCCCATATCCACCCTTTACTTGATTCAGGGTTGGTGTGTCCGAATAATCTGTATTGAAAATTCTTCCAAGACGGACGGCGGTAGGTATTACGCAAACGACCTAACAACCCTTTTATTGTACTGTCTGTAACTTGTGATGCTTCCTCAATTTCTGCCCAATGCAAGTCCAAAGATTTAAACTTTTCTGGGTCGTCAAGCTGCGAAAATAATATTTCTGAACCGTTTTTGAACCTGATTATTTTATCAACTTTGTTATATTTATAGTGCGTACCTGCTTTATATCCTAATGCTTCCAAATGCTCCAAGTATTTTTCTAATGTGGTTTTTCTTACAAGTTCGTATTCTTTTGCACCAACCAACCCCCTGCAGCCCGGATATTTTCTTGCAAGCAAAATTCCTAATAAAGCACCGCACCAAGTTTTACCGCTTCCGTATCCGCCCTGATATACAGCAACATCAAGAGATTCGTTATGCGGTATTGTCATAAACTCTTTTTGTTTATCTAATAAGTTATATTCCATTCATTCGTTCTCCCAATAAAAAATAGAGGGAAGAACCCTCTATTATGCTTGCGGTTCTTCCGCATCTAAACTTGCCTTAAATTCGTCATAGACTTCTTGGCATTTTTCTTCAACGTAAGCAACAATATCTTCTTCTGCTGCTTCGTATCCGATAGCATAGCAGATGTTTGATACAACGCAAGCCATTTTCTTTGCACCTGTTCCGGCAGGGAATAAAACCTCAAGAATTGACATAAGGACTTTAATTTGTTTGCGGTGTGCTTTGATAAATGAATCTACTTTTTCTCTTACTGTCAAAATTGCTTTTTTTGTTTTCAAGAAAAAATTAATAATTTTTGCTAAAAATTTCATACTGTTCTCCTTTCACTTCGTATTGTTTTCCATTTTTTGTTGTTTGAAAAATATACCAATTTACTTTTTAGCCACTTCATCATTTGAGATACATAGTACAATTTATGTTCAAGCTTCCCGTTTTTGCCTATTGAAGTATAAATTTCTATTTTTTTATCTTTGAATACTCCCGTATCGCAAATAACAGTTCCATAGCTTCTGACAGTTTTGTTTGTACTTTGATATACTCCAAAATTAATATTTTGAATTGGTCTAATTTCCATTACAACCTCACTATAATAAATCTGCACACACCTAACGTGCAGTTTCCCAATATCCCGTCCTACCCATCCAAAAAATTAAATAACTCCGTTTTTAGCTCTGAAAGCTGCTTCAACCATTTGAGCTGTTACGGTGATATTGCCTATTGTTGCAGGACAGAACTGCTTAACAACTCCGCAATATACGTTTTGACAGAATGTTAATTGTGCTTTTACTTCCAAATGCGAATCAAGATAATCATATATATCGTTAATAGTTGCACCTGCAACTTCAAGAACTTTAACAAAATCAAGTGCGGTCATTGTGAGATTATCTACATCTGAATATGCCGCATATTCACTTTTTGTCAAATATGCTTCGTCATATTTGTAAACCGTCTCTGTTCCGCCCTCTTGTGTTTCTTGCTGAACTTCTTGTATATTTTTACGCAAATATACACCATTTTTGCTTGAAGTTGTATCAACTTCTGACGGTCTTTCTGTTGAGTGTGCTTCGTAGTAAGTAATTTTCATCATTTTAACCTGCTTTCTTTAATTTACTTTCCTCTTTATACTGTTTTGCCAATTTATAATCGTGCATAGACACTATCTTTTTTAAACCTTTGCGACTTATTTTACTGTCAATATACTTTTTGTATGCCTGATAAGTGTTTGTAGGTAAAAACCAACCCATATATGAAAGCATGCGGCAGGCATCATACCAAGTTATTTGAAGTTTCTTTTGTAATCGTGTGGCAAGTCTGCAAGCTCTTATAAATACACTCTTTCTGATAGTTGTTCTGTCTCTGTAAAACTTGAACCCCATAAAATCTATAAATCTGCCGTGATGTTTGCCACATTTGTCTATATAATCAAATTTGAATATCTGATAATTGCCCTTTAGTTTTAAATCCGTTCCGTTCAAAAACTTTTCTATTTCGGCACGCATTTTGTGCAATTTTCTTTTATTGCTGCCAAATATAACAATGTCGTCCATGTATCTGACATAAAAATCTGCTTGCAGTTTTTCTTTTATAAAATGGTCAAGCGGCTGCAAAAACCAATTTGCGAACCATTGAGAAGTATAAAACCCGATAGGAAGTCCGGGACGATATACTTTCCCGTTTGGCAATACTCCCGTGTTAGAATCTAATATAAAATATGTTAGCTTCAAGAACTGTTCATCTTTTATGTGCTTTTTCAATTTTTCTTTTATTAAATCGGTATTCACATTTTCGTAGAAATGGTGTATATCCGCTTTAAGTGCGTATTTTATCTTTTTTGGGTGTTTTGCTATATATTTTTCAATATACTCTTTCCCGTAATGCACCCCTCTGTATGGTACAGAACCGCAAGAAAACTCATACATTCCTTTCATAAACATTGGTTTTAGCACCTGCACTACAATATGTTGTATCCATTGTTCGGGTTTCACGGTGGTAAAATACGGTTGTATAATTATCCGCTTCTTTAGTTTGAACCCGTCATTGATTTCTCTTGCTTTATGCACAAATGGTACATATTCACCATTCAAAATGTACTCTCGCAGCTTCTTTTTACATTCTTCGTAATTGTTTATAATCTTGACAACTTCCGGACGTTTTCTTTTTCGCTTTATCGCTACCCTAAATGCTTCGTCCATACATTCGTCTGTTATTGCCTGTTTAAGTAAGTTTTTGTAAGACTTCATTGATAAACTCTCAAAATCTCTGTCTTACTAAACAACCTCAAGGAGTTTCGCAAATGCTACTATTCCCTGCTTCTCACGGTTAATTTTTACCAAGTGGTAAGGAGAGTGGTTTGCATTAATAAGAGTTTTATATGTTTAGTTTGAGAGAGCCACACCATAGTTCCAATTCGAGTTACCAACAACATTGTTCACATTGCAATAGAAAGCACCGCACTTCGAACCATTGTTGGAGTTACCACCGAAGCGAGCAAAGCAGCGAGGCACAAACCAAACCCCCTTATAAGTTGTCAAGTAAGTTTATTGTAATACCGCATTAAAAAAGAGAGACGGGGGAGTTCCCCCGTTCCCCCCTAAGAAGATTGTTTTTTGTAAGAGAGAGCCACACCATAGCCCCAACCCGAGATACCAACAACACCGTTCACAGCGCAAGAGAAAG
>Ga0310690_10001290_pt1 | contig 45048 bp, 58 predicted proteins | sample AusTroGonzalo_MG_2_FD_207661 | JGI IMG/M metagenome (GOLD analysis project Ga0310690, IMG submission 207661) | Bovine rumen microbial communities from tropical cattle in Woodstock, Queensland, Australia - Gonzalo_04 (v2) (version 2) | ecosystem: Host-associated > Mammals > Digestive system >... | reverse complement strand
CGGTGATGCTTCTCCAGAAGACCTAACGTACACTGGGGACGCTACGGGCATTTCTTCAACAAAAGGCGCAACATCACTTTCAGGTTGGGCCTGTTTTCGGGATTCCAAAACCGGCTCCGTTGAAAACTTTGAAACCGGGGCATCATACGACGAACCAACCCCACGCACTGTCATCGTATTAAGTGCATCGTCACACACGCTGTCGCACAGACGCTGTATCGCTTCCGCATCGAAACCCGGTATATCAAAGTCCCCCGCCGATCCGAGTAATTTTAACTCATCAAAAATAGCACCGATATCCGTGCTCCCAAGCTCGTAGCACTTATTATCCGCGAGAATCAACTTGCGCTTTTTGGCCTCCGCCCACCCAGAGACAACATACGCCTCGGCGGCCTCTATGCCGGCGCTTTGCATAGCTGCCAGCATGCCGTTCCCTACTAAGACAACATTCGCCTCATCAATGACAAATGGACGAGTCTGCCCAAACTCCTTTAATGACCTAACGAGCTCAGCTATCTGAACCTGGGAATGCTTCCTACAGTTACGCTCCGCCGGTACCAAATCCGCAACTTTAACCTTTTTCAACTTCAGCTTTTCCATCTTTTTTTCTCCGCTTAATCAAAAGCCAAATCCCGCCAGCAACTATCGCCAGCGCAAATACGACGCGAGGGATACCAAGATACGACCACAACGACAACACGCCAAAGCTGGCTAGCGCGCCCCAAGCTACGCAGACCGTAAGCGAAACAGCCGTCCCTATCTTTTTGCCGCCGAGCTCATGCAGCGCAACAGCGATAGAATCAATTGTAGAGCTGGTAACACTCAGCAGGACAACTATCAGAATACCGTTCATAACAGGGCTAAACTGTAAGCCGGACAAGAGAAAGTCCAACAGCAAAAACCCGGCAAAAAATAACGCTGATACTTTATATGCAGCCGGACCGCCGGGGAGCTCACCCCGCTGCCAATGCTGTAAGTCCCCTATAGGACCGGAAAGTAAAACACACCCGCTCCAAACGCCCCAAAGCACATCGGACAGGCCGGAGCTGGCTCTTTGCACAGCGGGTACGCCGGTAATCAGCCCAGCCAACAGGATCGCCACCATACCGCCGATAGCGACCAGCCACTGCACCACATCGGTCTTTATGGATGTAGGGAGCCCGCGCTTATACATCCACAGAGTGAAAATAATGCCAACAGCTGAGGCTATAGCATAACTGGCGACCGCCGGCACGCCTAGCCGCCCTAGGACTGTGTTTATCACGGTCATTTGAAACAGCAGGCAAAAAATCTGAATCATAATGGCGAACGCTTTAAATGGCTTTGAATCCATAACCGCCCGGTTAAGAACTTTTTTGTGCATAAGAAAGCCAAAAAGCGCAAGGGTCAAACTGTTGCACGCCGCCCATATTAACCACGCGCCAACACCCCTTGTCTGCGCGATCTCCATGCCGACAATCAAACCCGTCCCCCAAGCCCACGACGCCGCAGCAGAAGCGGCCAGCTTAACGGTAGGCACCCGTTCCATAACACCAATCTCCTATGTTACCAAGTCCACTAATACGCCCGGGGCTATTAGCTACAGGCAAAAGATGTTTAGCTAATAAGTCCGAAATGCCCCGCGCTGGTAAGCCTATCTCGCGGCCTTTATTTGTCAAGGGAATTTTTCGCCAGAAAATTTTTAGCTACCCCCCGGGCCTGTTGACCCGCACTGGACTTTTCCACCCGCCCGGGCAGGACCCGCACCCTGGGGCGGGGTTGCCGGGGTTGTCACAGGCACAACAGTCCACGCACGTTTCATTCGCTGGCCGTCCTGGCCAAAGCCGTCCCGTCTGAAACCCCAGCCCCCAAAAACGGGGTTAAAAACCCCATAACCCCATTTTAACCCCGTAGCAAAAATGCCAGCAAGTCAAGTGTTTATGCGGGTTTGCCCCAAAAACCCCGAAAAACCCCAACCCGCGCATTTACATCGGGGTTTGCTTCGCGCGCGTGTAATAAAAATATAATATATACATATATAGAACTATATTAAAGTCTCTGATTTTGTCGTCACCTTAACCCCGAAATCTGTCTATCGGGGTTTTTCGGGGTTTTCGGGGTTTCGCTAGTATTTATGCGGGTTTGTGCATATTTTAGCGGTGGGGTTTCGTGGGGTTTGAGCGGGGTTAGCCCCGGGGTTTCGGCCGGGGTTACCAGAAAACCCCACGATGGCCCCCTAATACACACGCGTTTTGATTGGGTATAAATCGTGTTGGGCTTCACGGGGTTTTCCTAAAAAAGCATTTTTGTGAAAAAATTATTTGACACAGGATTTATTCTAGCCTATATAGCGCTTGTGAGACGGGGACAGCCCAACTGGATAGGAGACACGGACATGACAAATTCAGAAAGATTCATCGAAGCCCATAAAACCGCAAAGAAGATTCGCGATTGTTTTAGCAGCTATCGCGGAGCCTTTGCCTTTGCCCTTACGGAGATTTACGCTATGGAGAGGCAGGAAAAAATGACCGGCGCTTGGAATACCGTGCCCGATTGGTTTCAAGCGAAAAACGGCCTATCGGCATACGCTTTCAACAACAAACAAATTGTTGGCGAAACAGAGAAAGCCCTGAAGGTTCGCACAGCCGTTAATTGGGATAACGGGCTGTCGATTATTAAAGAAGTATGGATCCCGAAGTCGGTTTGTAAGTGCGGCTTGCACGAGAGCGAACTCGGTGAATACGGCGCAAGGCCGTTTGAATACGAAATGATCGCCCGTTCCATCGATGACGGAATCGATTGCTTTGAATTTTCACACGACTACCTCGGCTGGGTAAAATCCTGCTGCGCATAAGGAGGAATGGACAATGAAACACAAGCACAGCTACAACGTGTGGCTTGCCGCTGCGCTTATCGACCTGCGTGATACGGCTATAGCGTACAAAGCCGCGTTAGCCGAACAGACACAATTGCATGCGCTAAAATCTGAGATGGATGCGCTGTATTACCGCGCGGACTGTTTCGACCGCGGGAAGCCCGCGAATACCTTTGGTAGACGGCGCTATTTAGCCGTCGCGCGTGGGCGCATCTCAGCGCAGTATTACGAATGCGGTGAACGCCTTCACGCGCTCCGTGACGTCCAACGGCTACAGGAGCATCTTATTGAGCATGCTATCGCGGTGCATTATGCGCGTATTGCAAAGCGCTGGGATGTAGACAAGTTCGCCGTGTGGTACGTGGAAGACATGCGCCGCGATTACGCATTTCTGGCCAAGGCTGCCGCCGGGGCTCCGCTTCCAGTATCAGAGTACCGGCTTACTGAGTGCCGCACTGAGAGCGACCCTTGGCTCGGAGTGAAGCGATGATACCACTCGAAACAATCGACCGCGTTATGCAGAACGCGCTACAGCGGGCGCTCGCTGGCCTCGATAACGTGGACGAACGTATAGAAATGGAATTTATCCTTGGTCAGTTTTATGCGGGTTATACCGACAAAGACGAGGTTGCACGCGGCATTATCGTGCAGCTTCGGGTGCACCGGGCTGCGCAGCATAGGCACTACTGGGCGCTGGCCGCTAATAAGGAGACATGGAAATGCCTGACAAAACGTACGGAATAAACTCAGTACTCTTGGACAGTCTTAAGCTGGAGGAGCCTCTACTCGACATCGACCGGCTGGTGCGTGCTAAAGACCCGACTGAGTTGCTAATTGTAATTTACCCCGAGGTAAAACGTATCCGAAGCAAATACAAAGACCGGTCAATCTGTAGTCGCACCCTTGACAACTTACGAGCTGACCTCGCCCATTTGCACGAGCAAATCCTGTTCTGTTTTGACTATAACGGCTGCGCGATGCGTCCGGCGCGGCCCTGTGCGACGTACCTACCGTATCGGGTACAGGAGACGATCGACGCGGCCATGCGCCTATTAGACCTCGCCAATGAGCTTCTACCCGTTAGCCTCGATAAATTGATCCTCGACTTGACACATGAACCGGACCCGTGCTAAAAGCACGACGCCGACCCGATTGCAAGCGGGATGATCTGCGGGAGCTTGTCCGAGTCCGCCCGCAGATCCATCGGCATTTTCAACAAGGAAGTGACACGGATAATGGACGCGGCACATGACAGACTTAGACCTATTCAGTAAATACCCTGTTACCCTTTTCGCGAATTGTCAGCGCAGGGATACAGCACGGCGCACCACGTTGGCCGACTATCTGCGCGCCGTCGGGAGTGCAGCACCGCTCCCCGCAGACAAGACATGCGCCCCGGCTTGGGCACTGTGTAACGACACCGGCACGAGCGACGGCCGCCCCAACGGCATCGTACAGCTTGACTTCGACCATGTGACAGACGTCCCCGGGCTGCGCGAAGCGCTCGCCGGATATGGTGGATTTTTGGCTGTTGTCCGGACGTTCAGCGGGCACGGGCTCGTTGCTTTAGGGTGTGTTGGCCCGCGAATAGCCGCAGACATAGGCGCGATCAAGCGGCTTATATACGCGCCCTTGCGCGTCTATCTGCACGACTGCGGATATGACGACGGCACACACTATACGCTTGATCCGGCTTGCGCCAAACCGTGCCAGTTGCGTTTTGAGAGCCGCGACAGGGAACTGTGGACGGTGAGCGCGCCCTGTCGCCTCTGTGCAGATCCCGAAGAGGACGGCGTGCTACTTGCGCACCCTGTCTCGTGGCTCGCCGAGGCGCTCCGCCCCGGTGAGAGCGTGGCCCCGGCCGGACTGGCCGCAGCGCTCGCTTGCGTATCGATGGCGGCGAATTTGCGGTCGCGTATGGCCGCCGGGGCGGGTGCGTATGCGGCGCGGGCGTTTTGCGTCGTGATAGGTGCGCCGGGAAGCCGCAAAACGACGCTCATGGACGCCGTGCAAGACACTGCACGGATGCTCGGTGTGACTGTGAGTGACCCAAAGAACGCCCCTACGCTTCGCGAGCATATCCTCGCCTGCGGATGCGACGAGATTGTCGAACAGACACCGACGGGTAAGCGGCAGACGGTCAAGCTCATAGAACGCACCGACCGCGCGGCGGACCCGTTGATCGTCTGCATCGACGAAGCTGGCCAGCGGCTGCGGACACGTGTACAGGACGAATCGTGCGGTTCGATGGCGGCAATGCTTAGGCAGTGCAACGGCGATCGGATAACGCTTGAAGGCACGGTCAAACAGGAAAAAAAGGGCTCGTACCGCGTTCCCGCGCACGTAAGCGCGCTGCTCGCTACGACCCCGGCGCAATGGGCAGAATACGTCGGGGCCACCGGACAACAAAATGGCGAGCAGCGGCGCATGATCGAGCTCTGGCAGGACAGCGAGCAGCGCGATATGTTCGCCGGGGCTCCGGCAGCACCGGACAGTGAGACCATCCTGGAGCTCCTGCGTAGGCTGCAGGCGGTCGGCGAAATCTGGACGGACAGCGCGGTTGTCTTTGAGCCCGAGCCCTCCGCGCGCGCAGCGTTCCGTGCAGCTGCTGCGTGGCTCGCCGGGTATGGCGTGGACGAGGCCTCTGCGCACTCCCTTGTGATGTGCTACGCGACGCTCTGCGCCGGCCTGCGTGCAAGTTTGGACGGCCGTTCGGTGCTCACCGTGGACGACCTCGGGGCGTGCCTGTGTGTCTTGCGGCGTGTGATGGACGCTCGGGCAAGACTGGCCAGTGAATGCGAGCGGGCACAGGCCGCTGCATATAAACCCGACGGCGCTGTCTGGAGCGAGATTCTGGCATGGGTTGAACGCACCCCGCGCCGTGACAAGGTGTTGGAGAAGATCGCCCGCAGACCGCCGCAGTATCGCAAGGTCTACGACGAGATGGTCGCCCAACGCGCCATCGTCTGCGCTAAGGACGACGCGACCGGTAAGTACGTGTTACGCGTTACGACCGCCGAAGAGCTGGAACGCTGTGAGGAGCAGACCGACGTACGCAGAGCAGCTGTGACACAAGAGACGCGGCAGATTCAGACCCAGCGGCAGGCATACGCTGACTGCTCGGACGAAGATAGAGAGGCCCGTGTACTGGCCTACATAGAGCGATGGCGGATGGACAATGCACTCACCGAGGGGAATCGGAATATTGCTATGAATAAACTGGCCTGGAGCATGCAGAACGCAGGCATGTGGGACGCGGTTGCGCGGGCAGTATTTGACGCGATAGCGTCTAATTCTGGCCTCGGAAGCGCCGAAATCCGCACGCTAATGCGGGAACGAAAAAAATCTAAAAAATCGTAAAAAATTATTTGACACGTGATTAATACATGTGTATATAGAACGTGTGAGGCGCGCAAAAGGTAAAAAGCCCGCCGGGAGCTTGCAAACAATAAGGAGACGCGGACATGCTAGAGATTCTAAATGAGAACGGACTACATAATTACTGCCCTGAAATGGGTGAAAAGACCCCCGGCGGCTGCATTTTTAAAGCGCGCCTTGGCTTTTACGGCAAACACTGGTTTTTGGAGTCGTTGAACGGTCAGACGTTAAAAGGTCGCGGAATTGTTGATGAAGGCGACGGGGAGTATCGCGTAACAATGGCCGCTTTTGAAAAAATTTGCAAAGAGTACCCGGTTAAACAGGAATGCTTTTTGGACTAGGGAGCAAAACCGAGGAGGAAATAGACGATGACAACAAATGGGAAAATTAAGTCTGGCAGACCGCTCACGGTGCACCCCGGGGAGCGGTACGGGATGCTGACCGTGATCGTGCGTGTCGAGGATGGCCCGCGCAGACAGGTGCGGTACCTGTGCCGGTGCGACTGCGGACGTCAGTGTGTTGTCCGCGCCGGTGCACTCAGGACGGGCAATCAGCGTTCGTGCGGATGCCTGCGCCGGGCGCGCATGCGGGCGGCGGCCCGTGCGGCCGCGCAAATCACCGAGCTAATGGTTGGGGGAGACAATGAAAGCAACAGTTGATGCATCTTCTCTCGCAAGAATATTGCGCGGTTTGAAGCTGGGCGACGCCCGGATAAAACTCGAAAAGGGACAGAAAAAAGAGGACGCCGTGAGCGTCGCTATCTGTGCACAGAATAACCGCCTCCGCGTTCAGCTAGCGACCTCCGACACCGTGCTAACAGGGTACGACAGCGCGAAAAAGTGCTGGGACAGTGACGTAGCCCGCTACACAGTGACTGCGGAGATATACGCGCAAGTCATCGAGGAGGGGGCGTATCAGCTTAGCTTCGAGGCTGCGAAGAAAATCGCGAAATCCTGCACGTGTGGAAACGTTGAGCTTTACGCGGACAGAAACCGCGTGGAAATCACGCAAGGCAAACGAAAGTCCGCTGTTGCAGCGCAACGCGGCAAGATGGTTAGCTTTCCCGAAATCGGCGCTGACGCTATTGTGCCACGGGATGCCTTGCGCGGTGTCATTGGCTCGCACGCCGCGCCGGACGATACGCGGAGCTGCCTACATCAATGGGTTGCGGTAGAGCAGAGATCGACCGGGACGACCGTGTCATGGACGGACGGTACGCAGATGCACTGGCAGGCACTTGATCCGGATCTGCCCGGTGACCGCATACTCATCCCGCTGTTCGCTATCGAATGTCTCGAAGCGCTTAAATCTTCCGAGAACGCCGTAGAATGCACCCCTACCGGTATTCAGTGCGGCAGCTGCTGTGTGACGTATCTGGAACAGGTGCCAAACTACTCCCACACGTTAGACGTCGTACAGCAGGCAGAGCGTGCGTCTGGATACACCGAGGTCAAGACAACGTGCAAGGATCTTCGAGCAATGCTCAAACAACTTTCGTCCTGCATGGATGACGAAGTCGTTCTGTCAGCCACCGATGACCGGCTGCGCATGCTAACCTATGACGACCGCGGCTGGTTCCGCCGGAAAACATGCTGGGAAATGTGCCCCCGCGCGGAAACCTGGGTGGACGCTGACGTAGACCGTCCGTTCGGTGCCGTCGGGCTGAACGCCGCAAGGTTCAAGCGCGCAATCGGCAGCTATTCAGGCGTACTGACGCTGCGCGTACTGGACGCTGATAGCCCGATTTTCATGGATATAGAGAATTCCGGCATCAGAACGGTTCTGATGCCATTACGCCCGTCGTTCAAACGAACGACGATTGACTAAACCGCCCCGGCGGGCAAAAGAGGGATAATACATGGGAACTACAGTAAAATTGCGAAACGTCCGCATCACATTTCCACACATCGGCGTCCCCGATAAGTACGGCAAGTACTCCGTTGGCGTGCTTGTGCCAAAAGGCAGCCCTGCGCATAACATGCTCATGCAGAAGCTCCGCGAAGCCTGGTCGGCCGCATCCGACACCTTCGGGCGCGCGTTATTTGAGCCAAACCCGACAAACGCGCGGCTACTGCGTGCCGCCTATATCAAGGACGGCGATGGTGAGGACGCCAAGGGGCGACCGCTCCCAGAGTGGATGCGCGGATGCCTGCAATTCGGCGTCGCATCATCCAAGCCGGGCGTCGTGGTAGACGCGAATTTTGAGCCGGTCAGCCCGAGCGACCCGGATCTGCTCTACACGGGGCAGCTGTGCCACGTTAGCCTTGACCTGGCTGCCTTCAATAACCAGGAATCACACAACTCGGGGTTCTCCCGTTACCTGCGCTCTGTCGTAGTGCTGGGTGGCGGCGAACGAATCGTCACACAGAGCGGTCAATTTACGGATGCCGTCGAAGAGTGGTCAGAGGAGGATTAAATCATGGATCTACGCATTATGATAGACATTTCCGAGCGTTTTGAAGCAGCACTCACCGGTATCGCGGAGGCGTTAAAAGATCACACACCCGCGCAGGCCGTTTGCGCGGCCCCTGAGCCCGCGCCGAAGCCCGAGGCACCCGTTATACCGCCAGCGATTGAAGTCGCTGAGCCAGCCGTCCTAGAGCCGCAGGAAACGGCCATCACCGAAACACCGGCAAACGACGACGCACCAGCCGTCGAACCTGTCCCGGAAAAGCCCAAAAAGAAAAAGGCCTCAAAAAAGCCCGTAGAAGCCCCTGAGCCTGCGCCGGAGCCTGGGGCACCCGTTACACGGCCGACACCCGAACTGGCCGCCACAGCACCCACAGCGGCGCAGGAAACGGCAAAATCCGACAGCGACCCCATGGCGGGGATGACCGTTGTCGATGCCGTACAGGCATTGGTGAGTGAGATTCAGGACAAGGGGATCGACATGGCCTCCGTGAACGCCCGTGTACGCGCGAAAGCAAACGAAATCGGGCTGACCTACGCGTCGGCTGCATGCCTGATTAAAGCCATCGGATATGTGGAAGCCCGCCGAGTAGCCCTTGGCGAAAAGTAACTACGACGCCCGCAGAAATGCGGGCAAAAAGGAGACCGGACACATGACAACAAATAGCGTTTACAGCCTATCCCCAAGCGCCGCAGCCCGTTGGTGTGCATGCCCCGGGAGCGAGCACATTATCCGGCAGCTTCCCCGTCTGCCGTCTACACCCGCAGCTGAGGAGGGCACACTTGCGCATAAATTCGCCGCGTGGATGCTGGCATGCACCTTGCGCGACATGACGGACGTCGAACCCGTCCAGGGCATGCCAGAGGAGCCGGAGCACGCGCTGGCCAAAGAGGATATGCTTAACGCCGCGCAGACCTATGCAGACGCGATTTTCGCAAAGATTTGCGAGGTTTTCGGCGCGTTTGATCCGAAGAACAGTAGCTACGACATCGAAGCCCCGTGCGAGCTCAACACGCCGAACGTATGCCTGCACGGACGTCTCGATTTTGCAGCATACTACCGCGACAAAGCTCTGATTGTGGCAGATTTCAAGTACGGTGGCTCGCCCGTCCCGGTGAAAGACAATCCGCAGCTGCTCGCCTATGCCGCTTGCCTTGCGGACGACTGCATACGGAAAATCGGACAGCTCCCGCCACGCATTATCATCGGTATCGTTCAGCCCCGCTCTGAGATTGCCGACTTCGGTGACTGCGGCGGGGCGATGTGGTACGAATACGATAGCAAGGGCTTCGTGGAGAAATCCCGCTGGCTAAAGATGAACGCGGCGAAGGCTTGCCACGCGGATGATAAGACCGAGCGCGAACCCGGTGACCACTGCAAATACTGCCCCGCGCGTAGTGTGTGCCGCGCCGCAATCGGCCAGAAGCTACTGCTCGCCGGTATCGCGGCAGGCGAGGCGCAGATGCATGAGGACGCTACAAACGAGCAGATCGGCGCGTGGTTGACCGCGCTAAAGGATATGGACGCCGTGAGGGAAGACCTGGTGAGAATCGCGAAGGCAAGAATCGAGAAAGGCGAAAGCGTCCCCGGATGGCGCACACAAGCAAGGCGTGGACGTATCTGGTCGCAGGATATCCGCGAGGCAGACGGTGGCGTCGAGGGGCAAGCCCGAGCATTGGCGGAACGTCTCGGCGCTACCCCCGAAGATTTCATCGCGCAGGCGTTAAAGTCCCCGGCACAGATGGCCAAGACTATGCCTAAAGAGTCGCTCGCCGGAGTAACCGAAGAGACCGCAACGACGGCACTGGTTAGCACAGGGGGGAAGTGATGCCGCGATATGTAATCGACATCGAAACGACCAGCGCATGTGACCTGCCGAGCTGCGGTGCCGAGAAATACGCACGAGATCCCACGACACGGATTCTTTGCACCGCTTGGGACGACGCCGACAGCCCGTTCCCAGACGGGCCAAAAATTTGGCGGTGCGATCGTGAGCCTACCCCATGCGGGCTATTCCAAGCGTTGCTCGAAGCGGAGCTGCTGATTGCGCATAACGCGCAATTTGAGCGCAGCGTTATCGGGCAGCTTTGCCCGCCGCTAAAAGAGGCCTCCCGCTGGGCCGATAGCGCGATGCTCTGCGGCGCGGCAGGCCGTCCGCACGCCCTGCGGGAGGCGTGCTATTCGCTCTGCCTGCCGGACAACCTCGAAAAAGACGCACGCGGAAAGCGGCTGCTCAATATGTTCAGCGTGCAATCGTCGCGGCTGTACATAGGCGGGCCGGAGGCCAATCCGCAGGCGTTCGATGAGCTGTGCGAGTACTGTCGGCAAGATGTGCGTGCAGAACGCGCCGTTTGGTGCGCGCTCGCACCGCGCTTCTATGACAGCCTGCTGCGCCGACAGTGGGAGATGGACTGCGCCGTGAACGACGCGGGCATACCCATCGACGTGGACGAAATACGGGGGGCCAAAGCCATCTACGAGTATTTACAGGAAGAGGCCGAATGCGCGGCTACCGAACTTACCGACGGCGCGGCGCTTAGGTCTACACCGGCACTTCGGGAATGGACCGCCAAACAGGGCTGGCCGCTCGACAGTTTCGCCCGCGATGCCGTGGACGAAGCGCTCGCTGATGATCTGCAGTGCTCCACTCATCCAAAGGTCGAGCAGCTCTTGCGGCTGCGCAAAGCCGCGTGCGGGACGGCAGGAAAAAAATTCGACGCGTTCCTGAGCCGTGCTTGCAATGACGGCCGGATACGCGGTGCACTGATGGCGCGTGTAGCGCATACGGGACGCTACGCAGGCCGTGGCATTCAACCACAAAATCTGCCACGCGGGTTCGCCGACCCGGCAATGCTGTCTTTTACGCGACGCGCTGCGCACCTCGGCGCTACAGACCTGCGAAACGGCGTCGAAATGATGCACTTAATTGCAGACGGGCAAGAGTGCGATGCGCTCGCAAGCCTGTGCCGGGATGCGATCTGTGCCCCGGGCGGCAAGGTCTTTGTGGTGGCCGATTATAGCGCTGTCGAGGCGCGCGTGCTAGCGTGGCTTGCAGGTGAGCGGTGGGTGAACGATATCTTCGCCGGTGACGGGAAGATCTACGAGCGAACCGCCGCCGCGATGTACCGCAAGAGCATTGACGCTATCGATAAGCATGAGCGCATGGCCGGGAAAATCGCAACGCTCGCCCTCGGATACGGCGGAGGCGTTGGCGCGCTGCAGCGTTTCGCGGCTGCCTATGGTGTGCGCTGGACGGACGCCGAAGCGCAGGTTATCGTCGATAGCTGGCGCGCGTCCAGGCCCAAGACGCTTGCGCTGTGGCGGTCGGTGAACGACGCGTTTGTACGCGCCGTGAATGAAGATAAATGCTTCGTTGTAGGCGTCGGCGAGACCTCGCTCGTGCGCATCCGCCGCACCACGCTTGCGGGGCGTCGTGTTGTGATGATGGAGCTACCGAGCGGCCGGCGTATCGTCTACTGGGAGCCAATAATAGACCCGGAAAACGGCGAGATTGCTGTGGAAACATACGGGTCGGCAAATTCAGCCATACCGGCGAAGGCAAAGAACGCCGGGATGACACGTGTCTACGGCGGGCTGCTCGCAGAGAATCTCACACAGGCCGTTGCATTCGATTTGCTGCTGGGCGCGTTGCTCGAAATCCATGAGCGGTACGCCGGACGTTGTCAGGTCGTTATGCACATTCACGACGAGATTGTTGCAGAATGCGCAGAACAGGACGCCGAATTTGTGCAGCAAGCCATCCGAACAGCGATGGAGCGCGTTCCTGAGTGGGGGCGCGGGCTGCGTCTTAACGCAGAGCCAGAAATTATGGGGAGATACAAGAAATGATCATGATCAAGCTAACTATACAGGAGAAAAGCAATGATTTGGCATGACGTATCGGAACTGCCAAAAGAGGGCAGCCTGTGCATACTAGAAGAATCCGGCAATAACGGGGAACTGAGTTATCGCATGGCGCGGTATGTACCGTCGCACGGTAAGAAATACCCCTGGAAGCTTGAGAAAGGGACTTATACGGACGGCGCGTGCGTAACTCGATGGATGAGCATGAACTCAATATTACAGGAATGCGCGCAGATTGGGCAATGGCCGACGCGTACTTTCGACGCGTCTGATTGGCGCGATCGGTTGTGCATTGAATACTATCAACTGTGTGACAGAATAGACAAAATCGAGCGGCAGCTGAATGTTAAAGTCTTCACGGATGACGCGTTAGAGTTGCTGTTTGAGCAGCGCGGGTACATGTTAAAGTACAAAGATGTTTTATTTAGGCGTATCTGTGACTTTGGGATAGACATGTACAGGGATGACCGATGGCAAGAATCCTAACCGCTGAACAATGCGGCGTGACGAAGAGGTATTGGAAATGATCATGATCAAGCTAATCGTTGGGACGTGTATCGGCTGGGCAATCGGCGACCTATTGCGCCGTGGATTTCTCGATTGGTGGAGGGACGATAAATGAGCGAAAAAAGACAACCTGGCAGCTCGCGATGGATAGCCGAAGAACTCGGAATCTCAGTGGACGCTGTTCGCGGTGCGTTAAATCGTGCCTACTACAAGCCCCGTAAGAATCCAGCTGTGTACGCGCTGCTGTGTGACTACATGGAGCTCGACACAGAACGTCGCGGTGTATGGAGGCGTAGATCATGAGATGCCGTACATATCCAGGATATTACCGGCGCGTTCGGAAGCTACACCGGATAGCGCCTCGCGTTCGTGTGTATCGCTACGGCAGATCCAACGGCGTTGAGGTCTATACCGCACGACCAAAGCGGCGTAACGTGGATTATCCTGGCGTTATCTGCTTCGAGCTTACACTTGGCGAGGCGTTATGCTGGTCGGGGAGGCTGAAATGCGTACCCTAACCGCTGAACAATGCGACGTGATAGCGCAGATCGTAGACCGCCCCAAGCTCGCTCTGTGGGCTGACATGGGCGCGGGCAAGACTGCGATAACACTGCACGCAATCGCCGAGCTGCTGCGGCTGGGAATGATAACGCGCGCCGTGGTTGTGGCTCCCCGCGCCGTCGCCGATAGCACATGGCGACAAGAGGCTGCGCTATGGCCGCACACGTCGCAGTTGCGCGTCGTGACGCTGCGCGGTGACAAACGTGAGCGCAAATGGCAGGCGGCGCAGCCTGCCGACGTGTACTGCATCGGTCGCGATGCGCTGGCTGTTCCCGGGGCGCGCCGTGGCTGCATTGCCTCCGAAGACCTGCTCGCGCTTGCTGTATGCCCGGGGCGGACACTGCTGGTCGTGGACGAGGCGAGCTCGATCAAAAATTCTGCATCTGCGCGGTTCCGTGCGCTTGCGTGGTTCCCCTGGGGCCGCGTACTGGAGCTGACCGGGACACCGGCCCCGCAGGGCATCGCGGATATCTGGCCGCAGATCTATCTGTTAGACCGGGGGCAGAGCCTTGGAAAGACTATCACGGCATTTCGCCGCCAGTACATGCGACGCAAAGCGTGCGGCTTTGGCTTTGAGGAAGTTCCCGGGGCACGCAATTCCGCGCTCGAGGCCGTCCGGCATCTTGTGCTCAGATTGGAAGCTCCGCCGCCGTGCGCTGTCACGTATAGGGACGTTTATGCCGAAATGCACGCGCCGGAACTTGACGCTTATCGGCAATTCAAGCGGGATATGGTGGCCGAGATCCAAGGAAAGGAGATAACCGCCGTGTCTGCCGGTGCGCTCGTGGCCAAGCTCGCCGCGTGGGCGAGCGGAGGGCAGTATTACACGACCGACACCCGCGATACGCTTCGCCCGCACTACCGCAAGCGGGAGGCGCTCGCACGGCTGCTTACGCTTGAAACCGGGCCGCACCTTGTATTCTACTGGTTCAACTTCTCGATTGACGATATCAAAGCCGCCGCACGCACGGCGCGTAAGCGCTTTGCGTGTTTCGATGCGAAGCACCCGGAAATCGTAGACGCATGGAACGCCGGGCGGATTGACGTACTGGCAGCGCATCCGCAGTCCGCAGGAATGGGCTTGAATCTACAGCGCGGCGGGCATAAAATCGTCTGGCTGACGTGCCCGTGGAGCTCGGAACTGTGGTTACAGGCCGTCGCAAGGCTCGCCAGGCGTGGCCAAACGCACGATGTGGCGGTCACCAGGATAATCACACCGGGAACGATTGACGAACGAATTTCGCATGTACTAGGCGGCAAGATCGACGCCCAGCGTTTAATTCTTGACGAACTCAGAGGAGGTTAAGGTGAGAAAACTTTTTGTTTCTTTGTTTGCCCTGCTATTGCCGAGCCATGCGCTGGCCGGCGATATAACGGATTGGCTAAGCGTGGACACCTACTTGCGTGCGAGGGCGCTGTCTTCGCTAAACGGCGGCCAATCCGGGGCGCTTGGAAATTCGACGTTACTAGGACGTTTGATGAATGAAAGCACTAAGCTTCAGGTCGATGCCGAAGCACACCCAATGCAGGACGTCCTCGCGCATATCCGGCTCGAAGGTGAGACGTTCAAGGGCGCTGACACGAATTTCGGGTCTCTCGCAAAGCTGGTATTGACCCAGACGTATGTTCAGATAGACAACTGTCTCACAGACGGGCTGTCCATCCGCGTTGGGTCGGCAGACTATTTGATGGGCGTCATGCAATATTACGACTTGAAACCCGGCAGAGTTTTGCTAGAGACCTACGGAATCCGCGCGGATTATTCAGTTGGAGACGTTAGATTAACCGCTGCGCTAGGTGATTCTGGCTATATCAGACTTCGAGACAATTACGCGCCGTTAATCACCGGAGCCTTTGGAATATCCGGGACTACCACGTCCGGTGCAACGTTGTCCGTTGCTGCAGAGGTATTTGGCGAGCTGGAATCCCCAGACGGTGAGCGTGCGTCCACCGGGAACGCCGCATACAAGATCGTCGGCGGAGCCAAATGGCAAGGCGATGGCGTCGTAAAAAGAGCAGATACTTACGTCAATTTCGCTAGAGAGCTACCGGCGGTGGATAACACTCGCCGCGGCCTGCACAGCTTGACTGTCGGGCACGAGCTACAACTCGCGACCAGTGAACGGACTGAGCTAGGGCTCGGCGCTATGCTGTCTTGGTCGTTTTCTTCAGCGGATTTCAAGCAGGCGAGTACGGACAATTCTGTCAGATTTTCGCCGCTTATCCGAATGGAAATAGCGCCGACAGACCTGCTACACACACACTCGTGGAATCCGCGTATTCCGTGCAATATGCCTATAACGGGGGCCCGCAGGACGGCTCAGACGTGTTGCACATTTGGCAGGGGAAGGTCGGACTGGTTCTGTCCCCCAAGGGCCTCGGATTACTTACGCGTCCGCACCTAAGGCTGCTATACGGAGCACAGTTTTGCTCAGACGCGAATACAGATTGCGGTCAAAAGTCCGGAAAACAGTGGAAGCATGCCCTTTCTGCAGAATTTGAAATAAAATTTTAAAAGTTAAAAAAATTATTTGACACACGTTTTAAAAAGATTTATATAGACCGTGTTGGGCGACGATAGCCCGGCACGGACTTGACAGCATAGGAGGAACGGACAATGAGTACTCGGACGAACATTTTGGTAGAGACAAACGACGGCACGGTTTACAAATACTACATCCACTACGACGGTTATCCGGAGGGTGTGGGATGCAATCTGGTTGAATGGCTGGGCAAAGCCTATGCGGCGAGAAATGAGCGTCGCTTCTTTGCATGGAAGGCGCAGGTAGAGAAACAGGAGGTAAAGCCCGAGCCGACTTTGCAGGAAATGGTCTTCGCCGAGCTCAAAAAGCACTACCGCGACAACGTAAACGCGGGCCCCGGCGACCTGCTGGAGCCCGAGGATGCCTGCGACGATGGCGAGCCTAACGCCCTGCACAGTGACATCGAGTTTCTGTATTTCATCGACCTACGCGACCCAAACGAGGCCGTCCTTATCTGCCGGAACGTGCGAGATTACGGCTGGAAGCGGATTTACATCGAATCCGAGCAGTCGTACCGGGCGATAATTTGCGACATAAACGTAAATGGCGCAGTAATGGCGAGCTTTTCGTATAAATTTTAAAAAATATTAAAAAATTTATTTGGCACACGATTAAATCTTGTGTATATAGAGCACATGAACGGCGGGGAACGGTTCCCCGCTGGATTGGTGGAGGAACGGACATGAAAGTTTGGGCAAATGCGAGTTGGGTTGATATTGAAGTTGGACAGCGAGTTTTTATCGGACAATGCAGCAGCGGTCACACCGTGTTCGGCGAGCTCGGAACTTTTGTACGGGCGACAAAACGGCACTGCATCTTTCGCTCGGATTCAGGCTCGGAGGTTAAGACCCCGATAAATAACATAATGCAGACATCCGGCGGCTGGAATGAGGAGGGATGGTGGGTGTCTCTGCACACGGAGCGCGAATACATTCCCCGGCGGCCGGCTTATTGGAACGCGAAGAAACTTGAGCTTTGCTACAAATAGCAGGAGGAACGGATAATGGCATACGGGATTTTTTACGCACAGTGCGAAATCACGAAAAAGAACGGACGACTGCCGAGCGTCGAAGACGCTATCAAGCTGGCCGAACAGCGATTCGACAAATGCAGCCAGGACCCCTGCGAGATGTTCCACACGCTGGCAGATGCACAGGCGGCAAGTGGAGACAGGATATGGCTTGATCCAACAGGAGATAGGGCGTTGACTTGCGTTTTGTCACACGACTTGAAAATCGCCAAAAACATTCTGGAGAACGATTTGCTGCCACCATCACAATTTGATCCAGATTGGCCAAAGGAACACGAAATCGAAAAGCGAAAGTATGTGCGAGTGGAGGTTTGGGTCGATCATAAGATAATTGGTTGGGCTGATGACACGAATGGGAGCTACGAAACGGTATGATGAAATTCTTTGATGAAATCGACATTCACGATCTCAGGGATTTGCCGTCAAACTACAAATTCAAGGATCTAAACGACGAAGCGGAATTTTATGTAATCCGCACTTTTTATCCGGGAACAGACGACGGTAAAACTTGGACGTTTGAGTCGAAGTGGTTTGCAACAGAAGAAGATGCTGCGCATTATTTTAAAAAGGGTTGGTCATTTGACAAAGGAACTAAGCCAAAGGCAGACATTGTGAAAGTGAAGCTGACAATATCAAATCAAGTCAGGTTAATATAGGAAAAGTGGACGACAGGAGCATGGGCATGATGGAAATTTACGAGCTAACCGTATTGCAGTTAGACGCGATTGGGCGTGTGTGTGATTGCGCAACTGAGAACGAATCCGAATACATACGCTTTGTCGAATCTGAGATTAAAGGCGAGCATAACTGGGATAGAGACTTGGCTATGCTCAGCGTGCTGCACGATAACATCAGAGACCTGTATAAGCTAAGACGATACGACGACAATCGGCCATTCATTGTTAACTTTCACTGGGCAGACGAGATAAAGGCTGCACTCGGTAACGCCTTATCGTTCTACCTCGCAAAGAACATGAACATTCGAGATGAAACTGCAAACCTCGTTGTTATGCAGAACTTTCCGGATTTCGACAAGAGGGTTCGACACGAGACGAGTTATGTTTTTTATTACACGATACCAGAAAGAACGTACAAATACGTTCCGGATCCAGTATAGGGAGAACGAGCATTAGAAGGAGAATTGAACAATGGAAGACAAATATTACAAGCTAAACTTTTTTGCGGGTGCCAAACTCGGCGAGTATCCACAAGAAGAACTGCAAGCGTTTGTTTGCCCGGAGGATTACGACACGATAGACGATGCGCGGGTGGTCGCAGAGTATTGGATGGGCCGCAGCATGTTTGACTGCGTTCGGTGCGACGAGTACTGCGAGGATTCTTATGGAAGGGGAAATTATGACCTGAGCAAATCGGGTGTGTTTATCGGACAGAATGTTGACGGAAAAATTGCATGGAAGGAGCGTAAATGAAATACGCTGATTTCAAGAAAGCACTGGATGAATACTTTTTGCCAGACGACGAAATATTCCCTCATGCGAGCGGTAGTGTGGTCACATTTTACCACATCTATCACGGGCAATCTTGCGTGACAGTCGAAAAGGCAGAAAATGGGATTATTTCAGGATTGACAGTTATAGCCGTTCATCCAACTGGTAAACCACTTGAGGGCGACATCGAATAAAAGGAGCAACAAATGACAACCAAAATACACGTGAAATACAGAATGTCAGTGATGAAAGGCCAGCGGAACTTTTTTCAGGCACAGTTCGATGAACTCAAAACCGCCGAGGCTTTCGGTAGAAGTTGTGTGAGAGAGGAAAATTTCAACGACGAAGCCGGTGTATGGCCGCCGTCGCAGGGATATTATTTCAAGATCGAACGAGTGACCACGACTGTTAAGACGGAGTTTGTTTCGAGTACGAGCAACAATCAAAAGCTGAAAGCGCAGCTTGCTAAAGAGGTGTAACAATGGACTTTTTCGACACTGGATTTCTTACGCCGCACATAAACCTTGCGCTATTCATAGCATCCTGGATCATCGGAGTTATCGGAATATGCGCCGGGTTGCTATAGTAGCCGCGGCGGTCTTAATACTGGCAATCGTTGCGCTGTCGGTGTATGCTACGACGCTGTCCCGCAGGCTTGACGACGCCCGCAGGGCAGCCGCTGAGCAGACCGAACGTGCAGCGAAGGCCGAGCACAGAGCCGATGAGCTGCAGCAAGCGGCAGACGCACTCAGGGAGGCACAGGCACATGCAGACCGGACACGACAGGAAATCGCGCGGACACACGCGGATGTGCTATGGCGCATCGATGATATTATTGACAGCGGTGTTCTGGACGAGCGCGTGTGCGAGCTCGCCCGCGCTGCCTACGACAGCCTCGTGTGCGCCGCCGACGGTGACACCGTGCCCCCGGCCAGCACCGCCCATACGCCTTGAGACACAGGCCGACCTGCTCGCCGCATACGTCGATGCGCTCGCCGCATGGGCAGCCTGCAAGGTCGAAGTCGATAAAATTATTGAGTACTACAAGCTACTGGAGGGCAAATGATACCGCCTAAGATAATCGAACGCTACGGTGCAACCTGCCAGCGGAAACGTGGGGGATATGCACCGAAATTTGTTGTCGTGCACTATACCGGCGTCGCTAACACAAGCGCAGAAACGACCGCACGGGGCTTTAGCCGCAAGAACGCTAAGACCTCTGCGCACTACGTGGTGGACGACCACGAAATCTACATGTGCGCCGACGAATCCGTCGCGACCTGGCATGTGGGTGACGGCAAGCCAGACACTCGTTACGCCGGATGCCGTCACGCGGAACAGTGGCACGCTACAATCGATCCAGATGGCAAATTTAAGGGAAACTGCAATTCCATCGGAATCGAGCTGTGCGTTCACAAGGAAAACACAAACAGCAAGGCTGTGTCTGACCTAGACTGGACTATTCTGCAGGCAGAACTTGAGCTTGCCGCTCAATTAATCGCATGGATCTGCTTGCGGCGCAGGATATCTACGCGGCGCGTGCTACGGCACTACGACGCCACTGGCAAGCCGTGTCCTCGTCCGCTCGTTACGATGCCGCACGATCCAGATGATTCCAGGGACGAGTTATGGTGCACGTTTAAACGCAGGATACAGGAGATAATCGATGCAAACGCCTGAGCATAGAATAGCCGCCGCCCTGGTCAGTGCGGCCAAAGAAGAACACGTCTACCTGCGGAAATGCCACTGGGAGGGACGTATGGGCGCGCCGGATTACATCGCGCTTATGCATGGCCGCGCTTTTTTCATCGAGACGAAAGCCCCCGGTGAACGCCCCCGGCCGTCGCAACGTGTAGAGTTTGACCGTATCCGCACCGAAGGATGCTGCCCGGTTATCGTCGTGGATTCCGTCGATACGGCCAGGGCAGTTATTATGTCGATATCCGTCGCACAGCCGCCTGTCTACCTATTCCCACAGGCGGACGACCTCGATGGGTTAGCTCGGAGGGAGCGCAATGCTTGAACGCGCCTTTATCTTTTTTATCGGCTTTCTCGGAGCGCTGATGCTACTCAGCGCGCTGATTTGTCTGGCTAGGGGGATTTATGCGGCTTTTTAAACTCGCGCTTATAGGGGCAGCTTTGGCCCCGCAAACGGCATTTTCAGAACCCGTATGCCAACCGTGGGCTTACAAGGCCGTCACAGAACGGGCAGCCGTTCGCGCCGAACGTGCTGGCCAATGGATAGGGGAGGCCGCGCAAGCACTGTACGACCTAGATCTTGAGCAGAAATGGCTTTATCTTATGCTTGAGGAAAGCGGCGGGAAAGTCCAAGTATGCTCCAACGTTGGCGCGTGCGGCCCGTGGCAGCTCACACAGGCAACGGCGCGGCGCTACGGCTGCACCGACCGAGCGGACCCGTACACGGCGACACTGGCTGCCGGTAGGTACATCCAGCATCTATTGGAAGTTTTCGACGGCGACGAACGGCGCGCCGTCATGGCATATAACATGGGCGGGGCGAACCTGCGGAAACACGGACCAACGAAAGCAGCTAAAGCGCTGGCCGAGCTTGTGACCTGTGCGTTTCGGGTCGATCCGCTTTTCTTGAGGAGCAAAGAACAATGAAGAATTCGGGGTATGTAATCGTCGAGGGCAATATCGGCGTAGGAAAATCTACATTTTCCGCGCTATTGGCTAGGGCGCTACAAGACAATGGCGTGCGGGCAGAATATCTTCCCGAACCGGATGAAACGACAAATCCGTTCCTGGCCGACTATTATGCCGACCCGGCTGGCAACGCGTATAAAATGCAGATGCACCTGCTTCACCAACGCTTTAAATCTACACGCTACGCACAGGCCGCGGCATTGGCTGGAAAGGGCTGGTACATCCTAGACCGCAGTTACTATGGGGATATCTGTTTCGCCAATGTGCAGGTTGCCGACGGGTACTTTAGCCCCGCAGAAATCCAGAGCTATCTGGATGCGCACCGCAATATGCGCGAATTTATCGAGCCCCCAACGTGTGCGATCTTCTTGAACGCTTTGCCAGAAACATGCCTGCGCCGGATAGCCGTGCGTAAACGTGAATGCGAGGCAGGTGTTCCCATCACCTACTTACAGGCCCTCGGCGGAGAGATCGACGAGCTGGCCAACGTACTGGTCGGACGGTGCCCCGTCTGGCAGTACGACTGGAACCCCGATCGCAACGAGACCGAGCAGCGGTTCAAAGCGCAGGAAATCGCGGGCGAGCTGCTCGCTCTTGACCGCGACGACTGGGATTTCTGAAACTTTTTTGTGGGGTTGAATACTGCCGTTTCATTACGGTAGCCGAAAAGGCAACAAAATAGAGTGGTCAATCTTTATCTGACGACACGCTGACCGAGATATCCCCCTTTTTTGCCTCAATTTTGGCCCCGCGTAGCCAGCCGTTAGCGAGGGTTTTTTCCACTGTGCGCAGCACGATGTACGCTCCGGCTATCACCAAGCCGCCGATAACAACCGCACGCCGGATATCCTGCGGCAGCTCGCCGAAATCGACGACAACGCCGATAAGCAGAGCGAGCACGACGACGACAACGCACCAACGGTATGAGATGTACTTAGGAACACGCTTGTCCAAAATCGGCACCCCCACGCCGAAGATGATAATGAATGCCAGGACGATAATTGTTGCAATGTGAGCGGATATCACGGCTGTATTCTCACTCCACAATTATGCCGTGCGAATGAAGAAGACCGGACCAGAAGAACCGCCAGAGGCATAGACAAACCCCGTTAGCGCTACGTATGTGCCTGCGGGGATATATTCGCCCTCTTCCCAGGCATTTGTACTGGAGTTCCATTTGCACGTCTTAACCTGACTCGCACCGAAGGTTGCAGAGCCACCAGCAGATATGGTGTTCACATATCCGCCCTCCTTCCCAAGTACGCCAACTATCCCGCCGATAGGGACAACGAGGGGCCCTACAGAACTGTTTGGGGCCAAGCCGCTCAAGCCTCCGACAGACAATTCACCGGAAATGCTGCCTGAAGGTGCTGAAACACTACCGCTTGAGTCCAATGCGCCAACGTACATTGTGCCAGAAACCGAACCCGTTCCGTTCGAGCCAAATCCGGCTGAATGCGTGCCGTCCCCCGTGGAAAATCCGGTCTTATCCAGCCGTGTTGTTGTCGTACCGTCTGTAGAGGTTAGCTCGTCCGTAGCTATGGTGCCCGCAGACAAAGCGCCGGATACGCTGGCCGAACCGTACACGGTCAGCGTACCGTTCGTATTCCCAGCCGTGCCAAAAGATCCCGATAGCGCGAATAAGCTCGAAGCAGACAGCGCGCTCGATACGTCTACGCTATCAGCAGTAAGCTCGATCCTCGACTGTGTGTCTGCGATAAGCATTACCTCCGGGGCATGCCCTGAGCCATTGTAATTAGGGAAATTAAATGTAATAATCGGCCCGACTGCATTATAACTTACGACCGCTTTAAATTCCCAATCAGAGGTCAGTCCTGTTTCGCTAATTTCCAGACCGCCGCTATTAATGGTAATCCCGTCATCTATTCCGCATCCATTGTTGCCTCGGATAAAATCAGCAACTTGTAAGAATCCACCGATCCCAACGTCGCCAGTAAAGACTTTCGTCCCGAGAATTGATTGACTTTCCCCGCTTGTAGGATCTCCAGCTTTATACATCGACACAAATCTTTGCAGATCTGCAAGCGTTGCGCCGTCGCCGTAGACTGTAGAAGCAGACCCGGCTACATCTATGTTAATGTTGAATGGGAATCTAATGATTTGTGTCGGTGATGCGCTGGAAGGCAAGACAATTTCACTACCATCATCGCTCATTGCAGCAACAATAACGGCATCTGCGTCGCTCTGGCTTGCAAGTTTTCCGATGATACAAGCTGATTTTACTATTTGCGCTGCGCCGCTTGTATTCCCGAATCTTGCAACTATCTTTGCGGTGCTGTCTGTAGCACTACAAGAATCAATGGATCCGCTTGCGCCGTCATAGAATGATAGCGATTTGCCAGCAAGATCCGTCGCGTCTGTTGCCGCAGTTGTCGCCGTCTTCGCGCCTATAAACACTATCTGATTTGTCGCCGTTGCCGATGCGATTAATGACGCACCGGCTGGCGTAACAACGTTAATACTGAACGGGTTTGCCATGATGTTTTGCTCCTACCAAAAGACAACATCGTCGCTGTCTAAATCAGCATTTTTAGAAAACGCACGCTTTTTCCAGAATCTTCTTGTGTTCTTCCATTATTTCAAACCGAAGATTAACTCAGAAACGGGCGTATCCATACGCTTACTCCCTAACTATTGTTGGACGGATCCCAACCGATAACAAGATACTTGTTGGTCTCGCAGTAATAGAATTTATCGTTGTCGAACGTAGTTCCCTGCGTTCCAGCACCGGCGCATCTAAATAGATCTGTGTCCAAGAATCCCTTAAATCCATTGCCAGGAATAACTCCATAGGTTGCCAGATCCGCAGCTATTGACGCAACAGCAATTGGCGACCATGCGGCGATTGAACTCGATGATACACATGTATTAACAAAGTACGGATTTGCTGTGTAGTGAATTACATTTCTTGATGGAGCTGTCGAACTACTGCCATTAATCCACGTTCCATTTGATCTAGCTATGGCCGCTGTGCAATAAATGCTACCAATGTTTGATCCCGTACCCTCGTTGTTATATCCTGCTACATACGTGTAATTTCCTCCGCCGACAAACGTGCTCGTTCCCGATGTAAGTACCACACCCTCACCTTCGTAACTGCTAGACGGCTTTCTAAACATAACTGTTGCATAATTTGCATTGGACGCATCGTCAGACTCATGTGCAAGGTTGCCAAGAATCCTACCTGTTGCATAGATTGGAACGTTTGGCAGTCCGGGTATTGACGATCCGTGTGAGGCGGCTACCGCAACCGCCGTAGATGTGGCAAAAATGTAGTATTTATAATATGTACCACTGTCCGGCGCGTATGCCGCCGAACCATAGGAACCGCTGCTCGAATTATAATAGAACGATCCGCAGATCCTTGTTGCATCGCTTGGTATGAATGAGTTTTGTGTTGGATCTCCGAATACACTCTCCGATCCGCCAGGAATAATCGATATGCAGAGCCCCGTGTGCCGATTTGTAGACGATGGGGCAAGATTGGAACTATTAAAATTCTTTATTCCGTATACCCATCCAGCCGTGCCGAAATAACTCATGAATAGCTTGCAACCGCTGATTGTGTTAATAAAGAATAGCCCCGGCATATACTTCGGCGTGGTTTGCAGGCTTGGAATGTCTGTGTAATCGGTGAGGCTTGTGCTTTTTGTTGTGTCAAGCTGCCATCCACATCCGCAGTCAATCAGGCATTGAGCGCATTTCGTTAATAGAGTCTCGCTCCTTGACCGTCTGAGCGCGTCCGTTGTGCCAGTCGGGAACTCATCGGAGCCGCCCAACACATAACATGACCTCATCTTAAACCCCATAGAACCCTCCTTATGCATCAGCGGTCATTATTCCGCCGAACGAATCCATGTAGATCACATCGTCTGTTGTTGATGTCATTATGCCGCCAACAGGGATTTGTGTTATTGGCGGCGGAACTGGACCAACCGGCTCGCAAATCGCATCATTCTCACAATTTACAGATGGAATCCCGGCTTCAAGCGGTTGAACGTCAATGCTTAACTCTTCCGCCAACTCATAGTACACGATAGGTCTACTACCAAGCGGCGTCGCGCGAATAGCGATTGTGTACGCCTCGTCAAGTGTAAGCATGCGGCTGAAATCTACGCCATATATGCGGACATAAAACGCGAGCCGTGTATCCTCCTCAACCTCTGGAGCCCCAGGCGTTGATACCGGTAAGATTTCTACATCTGCAGCGAACAGTTTATATAGCGCTTCCAGTCTAGCATACGTCGGTTTATATTCACGCCATTGCCTCAGATACTCCACGAGTTCCGCAGTCGTCTGATCCGACTTTATAAGCGGGGCCTGCTCACTTATAAGAGCCGCGATAACAAGCTCACGCTGCGATTCCAACGCCTCCGGGCTATGCAAAACGTACCAACCCCACGCGATGCCAGCGCGATATACCGATGGGTCAACGTCCCAAACAGACGCCGCCACGAGCTGCAAAGCCCGCCAAACCTCGCCGAACGGCGTAGGATGCAGCCCGTAAGGCAGCACGTCCGCGTATGCGTCGAGTAGCCGCGTCATGGTACAACCTCCTCACCGTCTCCACCTATCGGCGGTTGGCTGTCCGTAGACACCCCCATGTACGTTAGTGAAAACGATGTCCCCGTTACAATCGCATCCGCGGGGAGAACTATCGACGACGATCCACTTAGGCGTTCCGCGTTAGATGCGCCAGCGTCTATCAACACCTGAAACATCGCGCTCAACCTAAGTTGCGCACCGCATTTCCAGGCATGCGCCGAAACATACTCTGACCACGCGGCCTCAATAGCTCGCCGAGCGGTCGCAACATCCTGCGTCCCTGTGGGGATTGCATAACCAATCAGGTACCCAATATCAAACCTCCACACGGCGTTATAAATATATCCGCGCTGCTCAACTAGCAGCGCCGATTTAACCGCCCGATAGAACTCCCAAAAGGCCTGCCCGCGCTGAGTGATAGAAATGCCCGACTCTCTGGCACACAACTCGGCTTTATCGGTCCAGCAGAATACAATTCTCCCATCATCATCTACCTCCGGCGCGACGTATGTGTCCGCGATAAGATGCAGCTCGGACAACGCTAACCGGAAATACTCGTAGCTCCCCGCTACACGCAGCGCCTTCGCCTGCCACGCAACCCGAATTGCAAACGCCTCATCGTCTTCCTCATCGCGACCGTTATAAGACGAGCCGCACCGATAACCGGCAACGTCTGCTATGGTATACGCCTCGCCAACGCCTTGCCCGGATTCAACTCCAGACGCCGCGATAGCTACATCAGCGTCAAGTACGCACTGTGGCGCGACTACCTCCGGAAAAATGCCATTATAACGCACACCCACGCTATCACATACGAGATATATCGGTATGCAAACCGCTTTAGTCGCCCCGTCCGTCGCAGCAAAATTGACGTATTCGACGCCTGAGCCGCGAAAAGTAACCTCCTCGCCGTCAACCTCGACAACGCGTGTTGCCGTCCAGCTAAGTGCACATTGGCTATCCTGTATCCCGTCTGACCGTGTGATCTCGCAGGACAACACATACGCCAACACCGCACCGCGTGCAGGCAAACGGTTAAGATAGCCGACCACGCATGTGCTGTCCGCTATACGGTCGAGGTCTTGACCGACGGCAAAAGCGCGTAACGTTGCCTTTGCACAGACGTCCGCGCTGGCCTGACCCTGTACAAGATATGGCAAAAAAGCCGATGCCAGCACCATGTGCGGATCGGCATCGACGACGGGACGCCCAAGCACGGTTTCAAGAGCAGATCGAAGCTGCTCGCGTAACTGCGCCGCATCCGTTTGCACAAGCCAAAAATCAGATGCGCCAAAGCGCGGAGTATTATCTGCCATTATTCACGCTCCTCTACAACAAGCCGAACAACTGCGCGCCCATGCTCGTCAACACCGACCGTTCCACGGGTGACCTGCGCATTTGGCACCTCGATTTCCACCTGCGCAGCCGCATCACCGAGCAGGATTTGAGCGTCGGTCGTCACAGCGGCGTCAAGCCGCGCATCGATACCGAACCGGCGGCAGTAAGGCACGTCGCCGCGCAGAATCGAAGTCACGCACGAGGCGCGGCTCAACAGAATTTCTTGAGATGTTTCGGGAAAGAGTTTATCCATTCGTCGGCCTCGTGGCTATCAGATTGAGCGAGTAGGTCGCAGCGACAAGCTCCCCGTCGGCCGCCCACCGTTCCTCTGTAATCGACAGATTTTCTATCAGATACATGCCAAACACGCGTTCGCCGCGTGTAAGCGCTCGCGGCTTATTCGTTGATTGTAGGTTTCTTAGCGACAATATGCAGCCGTCAACATCACTGCACGTATGCTCGTTAATTGACCCCGTAAGCGTTACTCTATCCGCGTCTACACCAGCGAACTCAACAACCGGTAAACCCTCGACGGTCGTATGTGTAAGTAGCCGGGACTGCGTAACCTGCGTGAGCGAGTTAAATGTCACACCTCGGCTATTGTCAGACCGCGAAACTTCCGCGCCGTGCACGCCGAATACGAAAGCACCATACGAGCCGACAATCATTGCACCCCCCCCTATTTAACATAAACCGAGTCTGCTGCCGTTGCGCCTACCGCGTAGGTCTGCGTAGCCGGGATCGTCGGGGCCGCCGTGTTCGCCGGTGAGGTTCCATTCAGATACACATGAATGTGCTCGTTGAATGCCGACACAAGCGCATCGAGCGCGGCCTTAATCTTGGAAAGCTCCGACTGCACATGATCGTCACGGCTGACTTTCTGTATGCCCTCCATAGAGCTGCCAATGTAGACGTAGCTCGCTTGAATAGCGGCGACACCGCCGGACTTTGGTGCGGTCTGAGCGTCTGTATAAACACTGCCAACGACACAAGATTCGTCCAAGCGCTCGGTATTAAGCAGCACCGCCACGCAATCGCCCGGTTGCGGCGCGAGCCAGGTCTTGACAGATGAACTGCCGCCCGGGTGCAAAAGCACCATGTCTATCGCCGCGTCCGCTTCGTACCCCGCGAGCCGAACGATCGCCCGGCCGTCCTTAACGCTAACAATCTCACCGTACTGCAAGTCCATAGCTCACGCTCCCCTAGTCCGGATCGTCATTGTCTCAGCATCACCCGTGCGAGTATAGCGCATCTCCGTTATCACACGCAAGCCTACACCGGCGATTTTGACGATTGCACCCGCTACATACCGCGCGTCCGGATAGACCGTGAGCTCGCCCGCAAGGGCGTCAAGTACGGCTTCGTCGTAGATACCCGCAGCGTCTTCCATTGTGTATCCTACGGAAACCACACCGCCATCTGCATCGCCAATAGACACTCGCACCGGCTTTCCCGTCCTCGGATCCACACGCACAGACTGAAGCTTCGCAACAGGTAGCGCCTCGACACTTTGCATCGATATGATCGCGCTGGCAGGGATATTTATGTTCGCTTGAGCGGGGGCCTCCGGAGTTCCGGGACGGGCAACGATCTGAACCTCCGACGCCGTAGCTCGCACGGCGAGCCCATACCGACGCGCGAAACGCTCCAGCAAATGGTATCCGGATTCGTTATAGCGCGCAACCTTGGGGATTTTCGGATTAGATTTAGCGGAATACCTAAGCGACAAGCCACACTCATCGCACACCCGCTGTGCAATGGCACGCAATGACATCTGCGACAGTGAATCCCACGAGCGCTTATCACTGACAAGCGCGCCCGACGACGGCGGGGGCGTACCCCCGCCGCGCCCAGATGGTGCCCTGCTCGTGGCGGGGCGAGCAGACGCCCGCCACGTGACAAGGCGCGGAACGGCCTCGACAGACACCTCTGAGATGGCGAGAGGATCCGGCGTGGCCGCGCCAAAGCGCATGGATAACGCATCACCCTTAGTGCAAGACCACTCACGAGTAAAACGACCATCAGCGTTGCACAGTGACACGCTAAGCGTAGAAGGTTCCTTCCCGACGGTGTCAACATACTCGACGGATTCGAGAAACGGCAGTAGCGACGCATCCAGACGGTTATATAACACATCGAATCTAATCATCTGGACGCCTCCACGGCGGAAGCTGTGCAATAGTAGACGTGTCCGGTGTGCGTTCAGGCGTAACGAACAGCTCACCGTACGGAAACCTCCAGACTGCCAACAACTGCGGGTCTCGCACGCCATTCTCTGCCATGATATCGCGCGTCGAAACGTCGCTGTCATAGACCTTTAGCGCGATTTGGTCCCACGTATCGCCCTGTATTGTGACGTATGCCATCAGACACCCTCCGCAAGTGCTCCAAATTGATTAAGTGCGCGCTCGACGCCTTGCGCCGTCGCAGACTGTGACTTTGACAAGGCGCGTTGAACTGCCGCGCCCGTCGCGGAATCGCCGCCCCGCGCATCCACAGACACGTTCACCTGTATCTGATTAGCCGCAGCTTTGCGGGCACGAATCTGCGCGACTTCTTCATCTGACAACGCGTGCCCTGTTATCACTGGCTTGACATCATCCTCGCCGAGGATCCAATCCTTAACTCTGCGGAATCGGTCAACGATGCCGTCGATTACACCAGAAATCCAATCGAACGCGGCCTTAAATGCGCCAACGATGGCGTCTTTAACGTCTGTAAATACCCCGGAAATCCACTCGCAGAACGCGGCGAATTTGTCCTGCCAGAATGAAATGCCCTCGGCAACAATCTTTATCCCCGCAGAAATGCCGCTAAACGCAACGTTCACGACCTTGGCAAAGCCGCGCATAAATGTCCCTGCGGTTTCAGCAAATCGCCGGATACCTTCTCGATTTTCGCGCACCCAACCAGCAAGGTCTTTTAGCACACCGATAACCGTCGGCAGCACCTCATACGCTACGTCGTTAAACGCCCCTTTTAGCGACAGCTGCGCGTCGAGCAGCATGTCCGCGGCTTTAGCTGATTGCTCAAGTTCTTTTCGCGTGCGAACATTGCCAGTGTTTCGGGCCGCTTTGCGCAGCTCATCGAGACCCGCAGTGCCGCCGCGCATGGCATGCGCAACCTTTTCGCCAGATTCGCCTAAGAGTTGCAAACTCGCCTTCATCCGCTTGGATGGATCCTCGATTTTGCTTATACCATCCGCGATCGCATAGAACGCCTCCTCGGCGTTCATGCTCTCGATATCTTTGACTGTGATACCGAATTGCGAAAATGCTTTGACCGCTTTGCCCTGCCCCTGCACCGCTGCGCCCATCTGCTGCTCGACGTGTTTTAACGCGGCGTCGAAATCCTCCGCAGACGCGCCGCCACGTTGCATCGCATAAGACAGCTCCTGGTAAGCATCCGTAGAAATTCCAAGCGCATCAGCGGTCTTAATGATTCTGTCGCCACTCTTCGCGGCAGACACACCCATATCCCACAACTTTTTCGCTGCGCCTACGGACGCAACTGCCAACGCGGAAATACCCGCGACGACACCTGCGGGTCCCGATAGTACGGACTTGAGCCCGGCAAATGACCTTGCAACAGACCCGACCGGCCCTGGGATACGCTGAAGACGCTCGCCAAAACCGCTAAACGCCCGCAGTTGCTTCCCCTTTGGCAGAACGCCGCCCAAACGTGCGAATTTTTGTTTGCTCTGCTCAAGGGCTTTCAATAACGCCGGGTCTTTAAATCGCTTGTAAGCCTCGCTCAATCGCTTGACATCCGCAGCAGCCTGACCAAGCGCGGCCTGCTTAGACGCAGATTTATTCAACCTCTCTAAGTCTACGCGTCGCTCGCCAATTCCCTTGAGCTCAGTCTGGAGCTGCTCCGACGACTGCCCGGCAACGCCGAGCTTTTGAGCGAGTTTGTCGTAAGCCGCGCTGGCCTTGTCTGCCTCTTTGGCGTTGCCAGACTGCGCGGCTGCCGCACGCTGTGCATCGAGCGTGAGCAATTTCTGCAAATCGGCTTCGCGCTTTGTGAGCGCGCTAATCTGTGCGCTTGTATCCTTAGCGATACCGGCGGCGGCCTTGAACGCACTCTGATAATCAGGCGAGAGCGCGGCGGTAATCTCAATTTTACGGACGACGTCTGCCATTATCAATGCCCTCCACGGCCTGCACCCAGTCTAATAGCTCCCCCGCTGTGGAATCCGCATACAGTCTCACGGAATCAGTATGCAGCCGGTCGCCAAGCATGACGGCCAGCCGCCGGAGCGCTGCTACGGGGTCGCGTGCTCCATATAATCGGTAAAATTTGCGAATACCGCCGCATGAAAAATTTGATAGTCGTGGATGCTCAGGTCGTCCACCGTCTCGTCGCTCACATTAAAAAGCAGCGCACCAAGACGGCGGCAAAACGCTGCATCATTAACCCACACGCCCCCCGCCTCAGCAAGTGACGGCGGTTTTATAGCGTCGATATCACGAGGCTTAAGACCCCGCAGACGCGCCTGCAACCCGTCGTCGATGAAGTTATTGCCCGCGACCATAATAGCGCGCAGACGTGCGCTGAGCGCGTCCGCTGTTGGTGTTTGGCTTGCCATCTCTTAAGCCCTCCACGGATTAAGCAAGGTACTGCTGCGCCGACTGGTTCTCGTCCACAAGAACCCCCTGCGCATTGCGGATTTTCACGACGTTATTCAGCTTGCTGATATCAACATACGTCACATCGTCAATGTCAATGCGGATATCCAGCACCTCAAACTCGATGCTGGAACCCATCTCCTCGCCGTTCTGGACGGTACCGGAGGTCGTCGATACGGGAATCGCGCGCATAAATGCGCTGAACCGCTGCTCGGTAGCTCCTTGCGCGTCGGAACCCTGGATAATCGCGCGAAACTCAAGCGTGTGCTGCCCGAAGCCAAACGCTGCGAGAAACTCCGGAGTCATTACACGCGCGGCAAAGCTCGCCCGCATACTGTCGAGGTTCCCACGCGTTGGGGTGGCCACCGTACCGGCAATTCCCGCGCCGGTCATATCCTGCGTAGGACGTGAAAAGTCCGGAAGCGTAAGCTCGCCAGTCACGGAAAGGCGTGTGTTGTCTAAGTAAGCACGGCACTGCGACACGCGCTCAGGAATTTGTGTAGTCAATGGCATGATTCACCTCCCTATTAAGCGAGCGAGCGCTCGAAGCCCTGTACATCGTACTCCAAGACGCCTTCAATGACAACCATCGCAGGCGGCGGCGCAATACGAATGCGGATATAAACGGTGCCGGACAACAGCGACGCAGTTGTGTTCAGCTCCTTGTCGAGCTCAACACTTCCAGCGTTCAATGCACCGAAGCCAACCCAACCGGCAAGAATCTGGTTAAAAGACTTAACCACACCTTCAAGCTGTCGCAAATTCAGCGGCATGTCAATACGCGCGTCGGCAAATACCTGGAACTGATTGCTCACGTAATTAAACATGCGGCGAATCGGGATCATGTAGTCCTTGACATCCGTGCTGCCGGGGAATGCGGCGGTATTATCTCCCCAAGCGACCCAACCCTGTGCAGTATTACGGAAGCCCGTGATGCCATACGCGCCAAGATACGCGTTCACGTCGTCCCGGGTAAGGAAGACTGGCTCCTCAATAATAACGTCATCGTCGTTCTCATACTTATAGTACGCGCCGGTGACTGGGAGCGGCTTATTCGACGGCGAGACGTATGGCAATCCGCCATATTGGCCGTCCGTCGCGTTAATCGCGGCACACAGCGCCGTCGAAGCGTTAAACCTAGACTCCCCGACGCCGACGTAGGGCCAGCTGTATATTACAAACGGGCTGGTTGATTCCTTCTCTTCGTGCACATCATCGTAGGACACGCCGTCACCGTTTCCACTGAACCCGTCAGGGAGATCAACAAGCGCAACGCCCTTAAATCTACCACCAATCTTCGACACCGCAGCGGCCATTGCTTGCACTAAGCCGGAATACAACTTAACGTCACCGAATCGCCCAGGAATCGTGAGCAACGACGCCACGCGATTAAACCGCTCGTAGAGCGTGTGGATACCTTGTATGGCCGCGATAATATCCGCGCCGGATTTAACGGTGTCGCCACACATGTTAAGCTCTACAGAAACCTCCGTAACCCCTGACGGAAACTCAGCGTCCGCTACAGAGGTTGTGTAGCCGTCGTACAGCGTAAACGTCACCGTCGATGCGCCAACGGTAACAGTAAACGGGGCAATAGCTGCGTCCGACGTCTGCGTCGTTGCGTGCTCTACGCCCTCGCTATCGATGATAACCGCAGAATATTTAGAGCTCGCAAATGACACCTTGACACGCGCGCCGTTTAAAAGCGCATAGGCCGCGTCCAGATCATCTGCAGCGACGCTACCAAGAGACACCTTAAAGCCCGCATCAATACTGGCCGTTCCGGATACTGCTTTGAAAAGCGGTGAACAGTATTGCATCTGCGGCAGCGACTGCATAATACAATCGCTCCGACCCGCAAGAACAAACCAATAATATGCAAAATTAGTTAAGCAACCGCCGTTTGAGTATGCGCCGGAATTGATATCGACTTTCTCATCGACACCAAAAAGGGCGCAATACCGCGACCAGCTTGTCACAAGTACAGGCCCAACTGCTTTGGGGGCACCACCAATCACGAACGGCAGGGCAGAATCTACGGGAGCCGCCGTTTGAATGCTGGTAGATACCTCGCTCGTGTAAACACCGTGACGATAAGCCATTTTCTACCCTCCGTTAGATTAAAAACCCGCCGTTATCACGTGCGGCGGATCGTAGTTCAAAGCTGATATCAATACGAGCCTGCCACACTGGGCGCGGCTGCGCAGCGGGGATCTCCCAGGACAAATTCCCAGGCAGCGCCCCAAAAATAACGCCGTTGGGGGGATTGTAGAGCTTTTGGCCGAGCGCGTCAATGCAATCGCGCAGGGTTCGCACCGCCCACAAATAGTCCGTCCCATCGGTCTTTGATGTGCGAATTTGAAGAAGTATCGACACGTCTGCCGTCGCGGCAGACTGCGCGGCGCTCCCACGGTTCACACCGTAAGCTCCCCGTGTTATCTCGACGACGAAGAACGGGCAACGGTCAACCGAGCGGTCTACAGACGGCTCCGGACACGCGTCACAATATCCCGTATAGCCCGGCCACACTTCGGCGGCCAGCCAATTCGTCAAGCGCTCGACCAATTCGTTCGCCGTATAAGCATCATGCAGCAGCCGTTCGTTTGGCATTCAGCACCTCCTCCGTCGCCGCTATAACTTCGCCCGCACAACGCGTCAAGACGTCCGCTGGTCGCGGCAATCCGTCCAGCTCCCATAAGTAGCGCCCTGAGACGTAGACAATCGGGTCTTTATCATAGCCGCGGCTGTCTGTGTAGTAGCCATAAGCGCGCCCAGATCTAACCGGATCTCTACGCCACAGACGGCCCTGCCAGATAAACCCCATCGGGATTGTGACCGGCTTGCCAACCCAACCTATGACGGTAATCGGCTGACGATTGTGCCCCGTGGTGTCTTGCGCCAGCGACGGCGTGACTTGGATTTCTTCAATTTTCGGCCACCGTAAAGACGCAATATAAGTAATACTACACGCCACAGAATTCTTACGAGTAAACCGCTTGAGCGTTGGGCGTGAAGTCACCGCATTTTTCGCGTAGCGGTCGAAAACCGCAAGCCCCGCATCGGCTGCCGCGTCAAGCCGGGACGTTACGTCTCTTATGGCTTCCTCGGACATAGCCGCAAGCTGAACCTCGAACGACCTATGATCAATCGCGGGCTTTGACATCGCTCAATCCTCCACGCACTGTAAGGCTATGCGCAAGCATAACCCACCAAGGCGATTCGATGACGACACCCGGTATTCCACGTCGTCAAGAAAGAAAATCGAGCCAACCGACGGCAAATTACCACCGTAGTCGGCTGCGCGCACAATAACCACACAGTCCGCCGCGAACGTGCCCAGATCGACCAGCGCCGTGCGAACGGACAGTCTGCCCGCATGCACAATCGCCTTTATCTTAACGCCGTTCACGTCGTGCTCTACCCAGAAGCCGTCATCATCTGTGTAGATGTCCTCTAAGTCCTCGAGAACTGTGTGATCATAGATACTCACTTCTTCGTCTTCTTACGTGGTGCGGCACGCTTTGCCGGTGGGGGTTCCACCGGCTCGACGGCCTCAGGTTTAGGTTGCTCCGCTGGCTGCGATTTAGGCTCCTCGACGATATCGACAAGCCCGGCTTGCCGTAACTGCTCGGCGAGTGCGTCCGAGACATCGAACGCCTCGCCCGCCACATGTGCTGCGGCGTTGTGCCAGAGATTCTGCAATGCTCGGACGCGCATGGGCTAGCTCCCCAGACCCTTGATGTACAGAACGTCCCACTTACGACGAACGAGCGGCAACGGCGCAGACTGGATGATATTCGCAATCGCAACGGGATCACGCTTAACGTCGGAATAGATCGAACGGCGGCCAATGTAGCGGCTCATGCCTTCCTCACCGACTGGCAGATAGGTCGGACCGTACATCATCTTGGCGACGCTTGCGGAGCCGAGCAACGCAGTGTTAGACGGGAGCAGCTGCGAACCACCAAGGGCGGCACCGCTGGCATACAGCGACAGGCCGGCGAACTGGCCGAGGTACTGGATACCCTCCATGTCATACTGCGCACCGGCATCGACGTTGCCCGGGTTAAGCAGCGCGGTTGGCGTTGCCATGAGTGCGCGAGCGAGCTTAGCGCCAACGTTTGCGGCGACAACGAGGGTATTCGGAGCCGCGCCGCCGTTCTGGATAATAAGGTTCTGCCAACCGAGGATATCCTCAAGCATCTTAGCTCCGGTTGTGCTGTCACCCCAAGCAGCAGAGGCCGTGATTACAGGGTCATCGACGCCGCCAGTTCCGGGGGTAGTCCAGTACGAAGCGAGCAACTTCTTGCTGCCGTCGGCCAGCTGGACTTCGACCTTGCCCTCTGTGAGTGCCTGAATGGCCATGCTCTCTTCGGTGCGGATAAGCGCACGTTCAAGCTCGCCGTAGCTGATATTCTGGAGTTCTGCGATCTTCTCGGCATCGTCGTAGGCGGTGCGGCCGGGCAGACGGTTTTCAAGCTCGAACGGCGTGATCACATGCTTGTGGCGGATGCACTCAAAGCGCGCGGTCTGCGTGTCGAAGCCCTGGACGGCATCCGTAGTCGATTCGGATTCATAACCCGCAAACGGCAAGCGGTTGTCGTTGTAGGTGATGCGGTCATACTCGAACACGCGTTCGGGCACGGCGTACACTACCTGGAAAAATTTATCGCGGAAAAAAGATCCCTGACGCACAATAGTTTTCTCGATGGCGTCGAGCATTACACGGGAAACTAACTCAGCCATTATCCTGCCCTCCCTTACTTAAGCACGATGCCGCAGTTGCGAAGCTCCGCAACGATTGCGTCGGGGATATCGTTGTCGCTGTTGGCGTCTTTGTAAACGCCGTTGATGTAGTCATAGAAAAGCTGGCCAAAGACGATCACGTCCACGGACTGCGCAGCATTGCTCGCCGGGGCATCCTTAAGCAGAATGCCGTAGGGCTGCGCGTATGCGCCGGAATCCGCGCCGATAACGTCGAAGGTACCATCGGAACTTGCGCCGCCGGACAGCGTTACGGAGCCTGCCGGTGTGTAGCTCGCGCCGGTCACCGAAACAGAACCGGCTGGAGTGTACTCCTCCGCGTCTCCAGACAGATTCGCCTTAGTGCCGGTAAAAGTGGCCGTTGGGGAAATCGTCGCGGCGGTACCGCTGAAACTTGCGGACACCGGAGCCGATCCCTTAATGGCGATAATGGAACCGCGCGGCACTTTAGCGAGCTGCGCGTTGAGCGAGACGCACTGTGTGCAATACCTCGCACTGTAGAAGAAATCACTTGTCATAGTAGGCATTTTCTCGCCCTCCCTTATACGTTCAGTTTGAACCCACGTGCACGAGAGAGCTGCTCATCGTGCACCGTACAACCCAAATCGCCACCCGCGAGCGCATAGGCACGCGAGATTGCTTCGTCAAGCGCGGCGTATTTCTGCGCCTGCGCGTCATAAGACCTGCGGCACTCGGCCATCTCATCCCGCAACGCCTGCAGCTCTTTGGCTAACACGTCGCCGATATCCTCGCCCAATGCTGTGAGTGTAGATACGGTTTTGCCTGACGCCTCGACGATACCCGAGACGGCCTTTTCTGCGGCGTTCTGGATGGCCTGTACACGCGTTTCACCGCTGGCTGATATATTTGCCAGCCCGGATTGAATCGCCTCGATACGGGGCACCAGGCGCGCCGAAACGGCATTATCGAGCGCCTCCGGGATATCCGGCTGCGGCTCTGGATTCCGCGGTTCGGCCAGATAGCCGGAGACGCCGAACGCCTCGACCTCATCCACAAGACCAAGCTCCTGCGCGCGCTCGGACGGCATCCACGTTTCGGCCTTGAGCATATCACGGATCTCATCCTCGCCGCACTTCATGCGGATTTGATAGACCTTGACAATCTCATCGTCGCAAACGTCGAGCACGTCCGCGCATTTGCGCATTTCGTCGGCGTTACCCGCACCAATGATACTTGCTTGGTGAACCATGAATGTGCTACCCAGCTGCGCCGTCACTTTAGCCCCCGGAACGCACAAGAGCAGCGTCGCGGCGCTTGCAATCATACCAGCGGTTTTAATCGAAACCGGCCCAGCGTAATCCGCCAGCTGTGCACGCATGGCGAACGCCGTGTCGAGGTCGCCGCCTGGGCTAGACACCCAGACATCCAGCGGCGCACCGTCGGCCTCGGCCAGCACAGCGGCGAGCTGTGCGGCGTCACTTGCGAACCAGTCCGATTCACCCGTGATGGCACCAATAATCGACAGCTTCACGCTGTCCCCACTTCTACTCGCGATAAGCATCGGAGCCCTCCATTACGTCTATTGGCTGGCCATTTTGGTCCTTGACCAAACCATACTCCCTCATAAGCCTTTCTTCATAACCGCGCTGCCGTATATTGGCGGCGATATCTGTACCGGTTGCGATCTGCGCCTCCCGTGCGAGCGTGGAGACACACAGCTGAACGCGCTTTGCAGCGGCGTCGATCTCCTTCGTCGGGTCAATGTTCGGCAGCTGCTCGCCGATCCACTCAGCCGAGCGCCACGCGCTGCGGCGTGCCGGATCGGTATAATACCCTGTGAGCCCAAGCTCGTCCGCATGCAGGTCGAGCCAAGCGTTGTACAGCGGACGAACGAATTGGTCGACGAAGCGCGCGCGGTCTACTTCATAGCCCCGCTGTGCGTCCAGTAGCGCCGCGCGGCTGGCCGAATATGACGCGCCCCACTTTTTGAGCGCGACCTCGGCACTGATTCCAAGGTTCGCGGCTATCTCCGAGAATTTATGCTCAACAAAATTCGCATACTCCGGGTTGGGACGCATCGGGTTAAACGCTTTCATATCCGCCCCATCCCACAGGTCGATTAGATTTCCGTTGCCCCAGTTCACAGGGGGCTCATGCTGCGGCGGCTCGGCCGTTTCATCCACAGACGGCCCAGGGATTTTCCCGAAGCTGTCCATCAGGTCGATCTCTGCCTGCGCCTCGACAGCCGGGTGCGTGCGGAATAACGCTGGTTTGGCCGACACTACCGCCGCGTCAAGTTCGGCTTTCTGGTATCTGTCAAGCTGCTTGCAATCCTCAATCACACGCGAGGCTATTGGGAGCCCGCGCAGCTGCCCCGGACGATCGAACGGTGTGTGGATAAACAGCGCTCCACTGCGCGGGAACAGCCACGAACCGTCTGCCAGCGACTGGAAACCGGCCATGAATTTCCGGCGGCGATAATATCGCACAGGGAAACCGTCGGAGTTGAACTCGAAGCCAGTGGCCAGCCAGTATGCAACCGGCCGGCCATTCACGGCGAGCTCGATACCCGAGCGCACGCGCTCGTTGCCGTATTCCTGCGGCGGCGTGATAAGGCAGTCAGATTCTATAATCCGCACACGGATTGAACGTGCGGCCGCGTCGCAATACACGTCCGCAATGCAATCACCGCTCAACACGCACGCTTTGTATGCTGTATAGAGCAGCTCGTTCAGCGATTCGCCGTCAAGACCGACATTTCGCGACCAACGTGCAAACGCCGCCTCAATCCTGCGCTCAATGCGGGTGGCATCGTCCAGCTCAAGACCGAGCGCGTCGGCGTCGATCTTTGCGTCCAAATCAAGCCCGCGCCCGATAACGCCGTCGCATTTTGCGTGGATAATCGAACCGAAAAAACTGTTAGACGTATACAGGTCGCGGCTGCGAGCCCGCAGCATAAACTGATTTTTGTCACAATCATCGCGCGGGCTGGCTGGGAAGGTAAACCAGCTGTCAAGCGGTAGGCTGTCCATAGACGCACCGTGGCGCGCATAGCCAAGCCACGAGAACAGCTCCTGCCCGAAGTTCGTCACCTTGCGCACGGCTTGCGACACGGGGCGCGCCTGCGGTGTGCGCGTTAGCGCGCGCAGTGCGCTATTTATGCGCCGGATAATACTCATAGCCTACCACATCCAACGGGTTCGCACGTAATCAATGGACCGCACCGGGGAGACGCGAGTGCAGCCCCCGCCACGCAGAACGCAAGCCAAGCGGGCATACAGCCTGTCAAGCTGTGCCTGTATGGCGGATGCATCCTGCCGATAATACGTTAGGCCGTCGATTGTGTATGATTTACCCCTCGAAACGGCAAGCGAGGCCGCCTCCCAGCGGTCAATCTGCGCACGCAGTTCGTCTACGGTCATACGGCACCCCCGATAAGACACAACCGCGTCGGGGGTCGCGCGCCCGCTGGCTAGGCGGTGAGGAACGGTAAGCCCGCGCTCCTTTAGCCGACGCAGTATTACACAATACCGTGTAGACGATTATGCGAATTTGTCAAGGTTAAAATGCTAAAGTTTCCGGAAAATATTTACTAACAGCTTTGCGAAGCGACGGCGAGATACCGAAGACTTCGCGCCACATCTCCGCGTCTGTTCTGCCCTTCGCATAACGAAACGGCCAAGCGTGTGTTCCTTGCCTATATCCGTCCGGCCATGAGTAAATCGGAGCCAACGGTATCCGCCTATAGTGCAGGTACGCAAACACAAGCTCGTGAGGCCAGTCATAGATTATGTCATAGTACGCCTCAGTAGCGCCTTTGACGTTCCCGTCCGCGCGTCTACGCCCCGTGACTATCTTGTCGCAGCCATACTCCCGCGCGAATTTAGCGTTACCCTTACGCTGCACTATCTGATAAGTTCTGCCTAAAATATCAGAAGTTTTAGGGAATAGAAACTTCGGATTATCACGAAGCCACTCCAAATTCTGCCCAGTGTTTACAGGCTCGCACCCAGCCGGGAGATTAGATAACGCCCACCGCATGAACTCTGGATACTCCAGCTCCGTATGCACAAACGCGCCCCGCTTAATACCTAACTCCTGGCATAACGAAGCTACCACCGCCGCATCTTTTCCGCCGCTCCAGCCAAACATACACGAATGCCCCTCCAGGTCTCTATCCGCGCGGGCTAATGTTTCCCGTACCGCGCTATTTAGCTCTGCTTCAGAAACATAAGATTCGATGTCATTAGCAACTGCAAGCCACTGTCCATTAAGCATGTTCTGCTTTTTTCCAAGTACAATACGCATTATTTAGCCCTTTTTATTGAATGGCAAAAAAGTTCATAAGCGGCGAGCGCGTAGACCGCACAGTCCAAAGCCTCGTTACGCACGCGATGCTGCACCCAACGGGTTACCTGCTTACCGCGCTCTACATGCGTTTCGGGGGATTCGGACGTAAGCTGCGCCCAAAATTCATCGCTTAACTCGCTGGGAATGTGGATATACCCCGGGCCAGCCGTTCCTATGGCCAGCCGGTCATAGATAATACGCTTAATCCTATCTACGCCCAACTTATACAGCGGCGCATGATACTGCGGTATGCGGCTCGGCGGCGAAATCAATGGAACCTTGTCACCGCCGACACCTTTAACCGCCACTACCCTGCGACGTTCAAGCGGCGCACAGGCCCGATACACAGCCTGCGTAGTGTACCCGTCCCCCGAATCCACACAGGCTGCGAATATACGTCCTTCGCGGCCATCACTGGTCACAATCGGCGTAGCCAAAAACTCACGCATACGCGCCCACAGCTCCGCGCTTAGCGGGTCGCCGATTAGAACCTCGTGCGCGATGGCCCAGGATTCCATACTCGCGCCAAAGCCCCAAACTGAAATCTCCAAGCGATCTCTCTGAACGTCAATCCCTGCGGTAAGATAACGTATCGATGAATGGTCCGGCTTGCTTTCAAATCGACTTCTCGTTGCGCCGCCCCCAGTAGAATGCCACGCCGGCGGTCTTTCATCCCACGGCTCGGCTAATCGGTCTTGAATAAACGTGCGCAGCCTATCAATATCACGCGTCTGATTAGCTGCTAGCCACTCATTAACAATGCCACTTAGCGGCATCCACGGCGAATAGAGCCCCGGTAAATGAAACCCTACGCGGCCGCTATTTAGCTCCCCGGATACGTGTACCCAGCTCCCCCGTGATAGCAACGTATATGGCGCGGGCCCGCTGTCACGAAAGTCCCCGCCGCATGCCGGGCATTCCATCCGCGCCGTTTGCGGGTTATCGTCATCCCATTTAACCATAGTCCATTTCCACGAAAATGCCTCGCCGCAATGCGGACACGGTACACGATATTCATGCACCGCGCATGTACCAAGACGCCTCCAGATTTCGGAAGAACGAAGCGCCCCCGGCGTGGACGTTAGCAGCACTTTCCGATCAACAAAGTTGGTCGCTCTGCCTATCGCCATATCTACCGCGTTGCCGTCGCTTCTTGCGGGAAAAGTGTCTATCTCGTCGCACAGCACTACCCGTATTGGACGAGACTTTAGGTCTGTCGGGCTAGCCGCGGAAGCAAGCCTCAAATACCCGCCGGGGAACCGCTTAACATTAAGCTTAAGCTGCCCCGTCTTCTTAGATTTCTGTCGGTCTTCCTGCAGACCGAACAACGGTCTAAGTTCCGGCATACTTCGTATCATGGCGTCAACGCGGTCGCAGCCGATATCCTCGTACAGGTCTTCAGACGGTTCGACCAACAATACCGGCGACGGCTCGTGCAGCATGTAGTAGCATATCGTGTTCAATAGCAGCTCTGTCTTACCAAGCTGCACGCCAGTACACATCACGATCTCTCGGGTTGACGGGTCTGTTACGGCGTCCATGATTGCCTTCATGTACGGCGTCCTATCTGTGCGCCATTTACCAGGTTCTGGCCCCGCACCATCGCCTATAACGCGGTGCTCATCTGCCCATGAAGACAACGGAGCAGGCGTTGTTATGCGCAGATACCGGAAAAACTCCTGGCTCCAAAGATTCGCGTTCATGCTATACCGCCCCAGTCACCTGTAAACGCGCTCGCCTGTATTGCATCTATAGCGAGCGAAATTTCAGACCGAACAATCGTCGCGATTTCCTCCGCAGTTTTCCCCACGCACATACCCGCAACACGTTCAGGAATTTGACCCAGTAAACGCGCCACGTTAGCCGCCGTCTCCGCCGCGTCCAACGCCACGTCTTCTGCCTCGATCAGCTTCCCCCTGGCCTTGTCATTTTCCCTCTGGCGCGCCGTGGCCGCAGCAAGCCTGGCCGCGGTTTGCGCCTTAAGATACTGTAGCTTCCATTTCTTAACCTCGCCAGCATCCGGGTCTTCTTGCTCTATATCGCCAAGCTCTCTATCTGGCAGCCCTAATAACGCTCTGGCCAGCGTATCCGCGTCGTACAAAAACGGCGGCACTTGCCTACGCGGTCGCAAACCCCCCGCAGAGACTAACGCGACTACGCCCTCGCGGATCGGTATCCTGTCGCCGGGCACACTCGGTAGAACTCCCTGCCGCCAAGATCTGACAACCGCCCCTTCTTTCGTACCGGTTATTCTAGCAAACTGCCATAATGGCAGCGGTTCGCCGCTACGAATCGCGCTCATTAACGCATCTATCTTCGCTGGGTCATTTGCAATTAAATCGTCCATAATCAAAACCCGACAACTTTACGCGCGTTCGAGTAACCAGAGACCCCCTCCGTCATAAGCGCCAAGAACTGCTCCCGTGTAAATTGGCATAAGCGGAACACCTCCTCACGAGACATCCCTAATTGCTTAGATATTTCGGATACGCTTTTACCTGAATCTAAAAGCTTCTTTATAATATCTTGCATCGGGCCAAGCTGGTGCACACCGCGCGCACGGTTGTGCGTGATTGTACCGTAGACATCTTCGGCTTCATCGGTATGCTGAACAACAACCACCGGTACCTTCCCGCCGAGCCGAGAAAACAAGGGCTCCTGACCAGACACAGTCCAACGATGGAAACCGTCGATTATCGTATAATCCGGACGAACTACTATAGGCATCGTCCACCCATTCACGAGAATGCTCTGTGTGAGCAGCTGCATGTTCTGCTTACTGACCACATTAGGGTTGTAACCATTAGGCTTCAATAACGTCCTGTCAACAATCTGGACATTACTAATCGGAGCCAATAAATCCACGTCATTCATAACCACCCCCTACGTATTTAGCCGGGCTTTTAAGCTAGCCAAAAAAGCCCGCTTAGACCGCTGCTTCGGATCTCCGGCGGACAGAATGTTATACAACTTGCGCCACAAATCCGGCGTCATATACCCCGCGTACGATACAACGTAATATAAAAGTGACCTAACGTCCGTAGCCTTCGCATAGTTTCCTGACTTAAATAGCTCCATACAAAGCGCCTTATAGTCACGACCACTCTCCCCGGAAGCTTGAGACCTACTTGTTCTGCGGAACATCTCGCTCTCAAAGTATAAAGCCGCAAGGTATGCGTTAGGCTCGCGCCGGCAGATCTTTTCCCACAGCCCCGGGTAATATTCAGCCATTCTTGCCAAAGAGCCGGCCGTATCTATGGAAAAGAATTGCGATATTCGCAATTTGCGCCTCCCATTAATGGCATAAATACGCTCGTAACATCGAGGGTAGGGGAGTCCGCGTTCTTTTATATACAGCCATATATCAGAATCTTTCCAATCCCAAATCGGGTATTGAAGTCGGCTGGGCGTAAGCCTAAACTCCCCGCCATCTTTAGCGAGAGCGCACTTTATAACAGAAAGCCGCTGAAGACTCTCATTCGCTCGAACACCTGCAACACGTACCCTTCCCCGGGTCAGTATGGCCAGCGCCTGCTGAAAGTTCCATTGACCCGGAAACTGAAATATCGGATGCGATTTAATCGCGAAATCCGGCGGTTCCCTAACCCAGCATTCTCTAGCCTTCGGGTCAAAGCAAGTCCAAGTCTCTGCGTCTTCGAGACTATGAAAGCAATTATTATGCTTAAATGGCAGCGCCAACCAATAAAACGAAACGCCGATAGACGCCCACTGCTCACGCGCGAACCTCATGCAGGCCTCGCACTCCGGAAAAATAGCTTCCTCGTCGCAAAAATAAACATCTAAGCGCCGCAGTACTTCCGGATGGGCGGTAGCATATCGGTAAACAAGGTCATGTAGACACAACAAATCCTTGCCGCCGCTAAGCGCCAATGACACCGGGTACGACGCAGAAAAAATGCGGTCAAGTCTACGAAACGCGGCAGAAACAACGTCTACGTCTAACTCTACCAAGCGCGCCGATTGGACTAGCTTGGTCATTTAGGGACCCCGCTGTTGAAAACTTTGCCGCAATACGGGCAAATTATCGACGACGGTGATGCTTCTCCAGAAGACCTAACGTACACTGGGGACGCTACGGGCATTTCTTCAACAAAAGGCGCAACATCACTTTCAGGTTGGGCCTGTTTTCGGGATTCCAAAACCGGCTCCGTTGAAAAC
>Ga0310690_10001289_pt1 | contig 45049 bp, 37 predicted proteins | sample AusTroGonzalo_MG_2_FD_207661 | JGI IMG/M metagenome (GOLD analysis project Ga0310690, IMG submission 207661) | Bovine rumen microbial communities from tropical cattle in Woodstock, Queensland, Australia - Gonzalo_04 (v2) (version 2) | ecosystem: Host-associated > Mammals > Digestive system >... | reverse complement strand
CCACTGAAAAAATGCAACATCCTATAACCCCAACTAAGGCGGGGATAATAAACAAAGGCTTATAGCGTATCTTTTTCGTCCAACCAAGCAGATAATTTTTCGCAATACGGCTGGTGCGCGTCAATAAACGTCAAGTGGCGGCTATTGGGCAGTAATTCCCATTTTGAGTTGGGCAAGTTATCGGCCATGGTTTTAGCCAAAAGCGGCGTGGATAAATCTTCTGTTCCGCTGAAAATCAAAGCAGGTACTTTGATATCTGGCAATTTGGCCGTATAATTCCAATGTGCCAACGTACCTAAGGGGGTTAATTCGTTGGGCCCCCATGCCACCATATACGATTCGGCACCGGCCCGTTTTGGGCGACGTAAACACTCGGGCGCGTTGGGGCCGTAGTGTTGGTCGTTACAATGCAGTTGCATATAATGCCCAACGGCAGAGGCGTAGGCCGGTGAAGTATAATCGTTTGTTTCTTCTGCTTTGGCAAGCGCTTGTTGTTCTTCAAGGGGTAATTGTTTTGCCAAGCGGTGTTGTTCCTCTCCCCAAAGTTGCGAGTCGGAAAGCGCAGAAGATAATATTACCGACTGCACCCCTTTTTGTGTCCGGTCCGCCAGATAGGAAATAGCCAGCATACCGCCCCACGATTGACCGAGTAAGTGGAATTTTTTAAGTTCCAAAGCGGTAATTAAATTATCCAATTCATTTACCCATGTTTGAGCTACCCATAATTCGGGGCGGTTTTCCATGTATGATTCCCCGCAACCGAGTTGGTCGTAACTGATTAACATACGGCCTGTTTCGTTTGCCAAATGGTCCAACACTTCAAAATAATTATGTGTGGATCCCGGCCCGCCGTGCAGTAAAAGTAACGGGGGTTTTGTAAAATTCAAATCACCCGCTATGCGGAAATGGGTTTTGAATTCGCCAAAGGGCACATATCCTTCGGTAATAGTTGTGCCGTCAAGTTTATACGTTTTGGTAATCACTGCATTTTTAAGTGTTAAAACGGCCTTTTTATTCGTCATATTTTTTTCAACCTGATATTTATTTTTGATGTGGTTATCGCGCGTAGCGCACCCTAACGTAACACATAACATCACCGGCAATATAAGCAACCATTTATTTTTCATATTTGCTCTCGTATAAAGATTAACTTATTTTATCATAATTTACATAATAACTGACCAGATAACATCAATAAAACCCCCTCGTTAAAGAGGAAGTTTAAGCAGTTTGCCCGCTCTCGGGCATAAAAAAACCCGCGCATTCGCACGGGTATTTTTTTAATGGCTCCCCGAGTAGGACGCGCCTTCCGGTCATTTTACTGACGTAAAATGCCTGCAGGCCGGGCTCGCGGTACTCGCCTTTCGCTGCGCTCAAACTCGTACATCGCTGTGCCTTTCTCGTCCTAACGCGGGCAAAGCAGTTTGCCCGCTCTCGGGGATAAAAAAACCCGCGCATTCGCACGGGTATTTTTTTAATGGCTCCCCGAGTAGGACTCGAACCTACAACCTACCGGTTAACAGCCGGTCGCTCCACCATTGAGCTATCGGGGAAAAATCTTTTATTGGCTACATAATTATTATAGTAAATAAAAAATTTTTTGTAAATATTTTTTTATTTCTAATTAAAACAAGTTCTTGCCGTCCTTTATTTATTATACAATAATATCACAAGGGGGATTTTTGATATGGCAGATTATAAAGATTATTACAAAATTTTAGGCGTGGGCAAAACCGCATCCGACGCCGAAATTAAAAAGGCGTTCAAAACGCAGGCGCGCAAGTGCCATCCGGATATGCATCCGGAATCGGAAAAGGCCAAATGGACCGAAAAATTTAAGGACTTAAACGAAGCCTATACCGTGCTTTCCGATAAACAAAAACGCACCATTTACGACCAAGTCGGCCAAGAGGGCTACCAAAATTATGCCCGCGGCGGCGGTGCAAATGCGTCGCGCGGAGGCGGTTTTAGTGGCGGATATGGCGGGCAAAACCCGTACCAAAATTACCAGCAATATACCTACACGGGCGGCAACGGCTTCGGCGGTTTCGGCTCGCAAAAAGGCGGCGGCTTTTCGGGCGCGGACTTTAGTGATTTTTTCCAAAGTATCTTCGGCGGTATGGGCGGCGGCCAAGGCTTTGGCGGTTTCGGGCAGAATTTCGGGCGCAGCAGTGCTTCGGGCGCATCTGCCGGCGACGTGGAAGCCGAACTCGCGCTTAATTTGGAAGACGCCCACCGCGGCGGCAATATGCAACTAACCTTACCCAACGGGCGCACCGTAACGGTTAAATTGCCCGCCGGTGTGGGGGAAGGTAAAAAAATAAAACTCAAAGGTATGGGCAACCCCAACGGGCGCACACAGGGCGATTTGTATTTAATCGTAAAAATCCGCCCGCACGCCATGTTTCGTTTAGAGGGGGACGATTTGCACGTGCCCGTGGTGATTATGCCGTGGACGGCGGCACTGGGCGGTACGATTTATGTGCCCACGCTGGACGGCCCCGTTCAGGTCAAAGTACCGGCGGGAACACACAACGGCAAAAAATTAAAATTAAGCGGCAAGGGGCTTAGCAGTAAGGGCAGTTTGTTTGTTACGCTGACCATTGACGTGCCGCGTACGCTCACTAAAGCGCAAAAAGATTTGTTTGAAAAACTCGCACAACTCGGTTAACGTGCGCGCGCATTTTGCGCCGGTAAACAGGAGAAAATAATGATTAAAACAACCTTACAAAAAGACTTAAAAACCACGAGCACTTGGCAAGATAAACAGGCGATTGCGTCCGCTTTCGGCGAAAAGCGCGAACAGGTAAATCCGGCCCAAATGCTGGCGTGCTCACTCGGAGCGTGCATGATGACCATGGTAGGGTATATGGCCGCCAAACGCAACGAAAACGCCGAAGGGACGTTTGTGGAAATCGGCCTTTGCTTTGACGATAAACACAGCCGCATTACCGAAATTGCGTTGACGTTCACGTTCCCCGCGTCGTTTACGCAAGAGCAAAAAGCGTTTTACGCGCGCGTGGCGCAGGGGTGTCCGGTGCATAATAGTTTGCGCGAAGATATTATCTACACGACGGAAATTAAGTAAGTTTTAACAACAACGTGTTATGCTTTAACATAACCCCGCACTGCGCCGAAACGTAAAGATTTCGGCGCAGTTTGCGGACTACGGGCAATCGTTTGTCACAGGGCCTAGAGCCGTCTAGGTCTTTTGGCCCTTGTGTGCGCGCTGTTAAAAAAGCAATAATAAAAGTATGAAACGTAAATGGTTATTGCTTTGCACGTTCTTGTTGTCTGCCGCGCTTACGCACGCGCAACTGGTGCCCTTGGGCAAAGGGGCGTTATCCACCGCCGGAAAAAATGCCTTACGCCAGCGTGTGCAAGAGGCGGTTTTGCAGCAGACGCAACGTCAATTTTTTAATAATTTAGCCAATTCTTCCCACACCGCTTTTTATGCGCTCCCCGATAATACGCTCAGATTTGTTCCTAAAATAAACTCCGCTACGCGGGCAGATGTTTTCCGTTTAGAAGTGGCTAAAGAAGTTTTATGGAGCAGGATTACGTTGGACGAGCAGCGCGAATTGGCCCGTTTAACGCAAGTGCCCGCGCATATCACGCAACGGGTTTCGCCGTCCTTGGTGCAGATCTCTTTACCCGGCCACTCGGCGTCCGAGTTTACGGCAAACGGGTTTATTGTAAATTACAACGGCACTAATTGGATTGCGCTTTCCTATCACGTGGGCGGCAGTATCGGAAATATGCGTTATGTAAAAATGCTGCTTAAAGACGGCAAAGAGGTCGGTTTTTTAGGGCAGGTAGCCGTTGCGGGTAATGCCGGTTATCATGAGGCAGATATATCTTTAATTCGCGTGCCGGACCAGTGGCAGGATCAAGTTACTCCTTTAGAAATCGGGCCGGCAAACCCCGATTTGCCGGTGTATTCGTTCGGTTCGGTGGCGGAAAACAGCGGTCATGATGATTTTATTCCCGTCAAGCGCGAGATGTTAAGGCGAAACGGCACTTCTATTCAAATGACGCACGCTATGCCCGGGGACGACCCCTTAATTCCGGCGGGAATCAGCGGGTATTGCGGCTCGCCGATTGTGCAGGAAGAGGACGGACAACTCCGCGTGGTGGGTATTTTTACGGGGCACGTCAATCCCGTTTCGGTAAAATATCCCGCTATTAGTTTTGCCATAGATGTTAACACCGTGTTGCCTATTCTGATGGATAACCCGGACTATACGCGCCCCCTGAAATTTTTAGGTTATACGATAGCGGATCTGCCCTTAAACGCGCGTTTGGACAGAATGGTGTTGTGGCGTCATATTCCAAACGGCAAATATATTGTGGATGAACGGGAATTGTACCATTTCCCGAATGCGTTTTCCTATGAAAATTCCGAGCGCGCGTTTTTTGATTTAGAAATGCGCAGCGGGGATATGGTGGATTTTATTATAAAACAAAAAGGGGAGTTTTCCAAAATTACTTTCTCGGTGCCGTAGGTTAAAACGCACACAACGCGCGTTGCTCGGCGGACAAAGCAAAATCTTGTTTTTCTTCTTCGGTCAGTTTATTTTTTTCTTCGTCGGTTAGGCGCGCGCCGAAAGAGCACATCATTTCCGCAAGTTCCGGTTTTTCTTCCAGTAAAGTGTAGTAAAGGGGGGAGTGTTTCTCTGCCGTTAAGCGGTTAACATCCGCCCCGCGTTTGAGCATATATTTCAGTAAATCTTGGCGCACTTGTTCCGTTTCAAAGGGTTGCGTAAGGGCCATAAGCAGGGCCGTTGCGCCCAAATCGGTTTGGGCGTTCAAATCGGCCTGATAAAATACCAGCAGTTTGGCGGCTTCGGCTTGGCCGTCGCGCGCGGCAATAAATAAAGGCGTCCAGCCTTTTTCGGTGGCGTAATTGATGTTAAAATTTTGCTCTTTAATTAAATAAGTGATTAAATCTTCGTCCCCGCTTGAAGCTGCTGCGTGCAACGCATTAAAAGTAACGCCGGTATATTCGCGCACTTCATCATTAAAATTTAACTCATAGGATAGCGGCGCGCCGGCTTCAATATCTTGCTTGACGGCCGGTAAATCGCCGTTATACGCGTCCGCCACGAGTTGTTGGCCCAGTAAATCTTGCTTATGCAAGTAATACCGCCACCACAGACCGAAACAAAGAAATATAGTCAGCACAATAAATATTTTCTTAAACATATCTTTATTGTAGCAAATCGCGGACTTTGCGACGTAAAATAAAAAAATGCTTGCTTTCGGGTGCTAAATTTTATAGAACATAGTATAGAACAAAAATAAAAGTTAAAAGGAATAATTATGAAAGCCCTACATCCCACCCAAGCCCGACTTTTAGACATATTAAAGGCGAATATTTCCGATCCGTTGACGATGGAAGAATTGGCCGAACGCTTAAACGTCCGTGCGAAAAGCGTTGTTTTCCACCACATTAAGCAGTTGGAAAAGAAAGGGTATTTGAAACGCAATCCTGTAAACCCGCGCGATTATATCGTGCTTAAAGACCCCGAGCGCAACGTGATTTATTTGAAGATGTACGGCATGGCCAAATGCGGGCCGGAAGGGACCATTTTAGACGGAACCCCTACGCGCATTGTGCCGGTGGACCCGAGTATGATTTATTTTCCGGCGTGTAAAGGGTTTATGGTGGAAGCCAAAGGCGATTCCATGCAGCCGCTCATTTCCCCGCACGATTGGTTGGTGGTGGAGCAAAATAACCAACCTAAAAATAAAGATGTAGTCGTGTGCGCCAACAACGGCGAAGTGATGGTAAAGCGTTTTACGCGCGACGGGGAAAATATTATTTTGCAGTCGGAAAACCCCGACTATACCCCCATTGTGGCCGATAAAATTTATTTCCGCGTGGAAGGCATTGTGCGCGGGATTATCAAACGCAACGTAAATTGTTAAATTTTCCTGCTGCCGAGGGAAAGCCGAAATCCCAAGGCAACTAGTCGTAACCTCAACGGGCGCAAGGAGAACTTGCGCCCGCTTTGCGTGCTAAATAAAAACAGGCCGTAAAAGCGGCCTGTTTGCAGTAACCAATACCCCGAATTCTGTCGGCCTTGGGCCGTGGTAATCATTACTCTGGGCGACCTACTTGGTTGCGAACGCGGGCCGCGTGTGAACCGGTTTGGTCTTGCTCCGTACGGGGTTTACCTTGCCTTGTGCGTTGCCGCGCAAGCGGTGCGCTCTTACCGCACCATTTCACCCTTACCCTTGCGGGCGGTTTGTTTTCTGTTGCACTTTCCGTCCGACGGGGTCTATGGCCCCGCCGTCCCGTCTTTTCAAACGGCGTACTGCCCTGTGGAGTTCGGAAGTTCCTCCCCTGACGCTTGGCGCAGGAGCGATTACCTAGGTTACTTATTTAATTGTAGCAAATATGCCGTATCGGGGTCAGTCAAATAAACCGGGTTGGTACGGTTTGGAAACGGCTTTTTTAGGTTCTTTACGCACCACGGGGGTCACTTCCACGCCGTTTACCTGCATACTGCGCGGGCAAATTTCATCATCTGCGGGCAAGTGTTTAATCGGGTTGTACCCCAAAGACTCTTTGGCGTCCATGGCTTTATTGGCGAGCGCGTCGGGCGCTTTGTTAAATTCGCGCAAGACGTGTTTGATGTGAATAATAAAGGGTCTTTGAAGTATGCGGATAATTTTCATGCGCGCTTGCAGGTCGGGGTTTTTAATCTTATATTCCCCTAAAAATTGTTTGACCAGCAGTAACGAGTCCGACTCAATAAAAAGTTCTTTTGCGCCCAATTCGCCGGCTTTAATAAGCGCGAGTTTTAAGGCGGTATATTCCGCTTGGTTGTTGGTGCAATGGGGCATAAAATATCCCTCTTGCGCCAAAATAGTTCCGTCTGTGTCGCAAATGACATACGCGGCTGCCCCGATACCCGGGTTTCCGCGTGAGCCGCCGTCAATATTTATGGTTACTTGCATATATATATTGTATCTTATTGGGGCTTATGTGTGCCACCGGTTTTAAGGGGCACGTTTTATTTTTCGGCTTGTTTATGAAGATACGCGTGTAATTTCTCCAGCGTTTCTTTACTGACGACGTGTTCTAATTTGCAAGCGTCCGCTTCGGCGGTTTTGGGGCTTACGCCTAACACTTCGCGCAGAAAACGGCTCATCAGTGCGTGGCGGCGTTTGACGTCTTCGGCGGCGCGTTTGCCTTTCGGGGTAAGCGTAACGCCTTGGTAGGGCTCGTGCTCCACATATCCGTCGGCGCATAAGGCTTTTATGGCCCCCGTTACGCTGGGCGTTTTGACGTTTAACATATTGCGGATATCCACCACGCGCGCGACGCCGCTAGCGTCGGCACAAAGCGAGACGGCTTCCAAATAATCTTCCATATTAGAGGTCAGTTTCATAAATTCTCTTTGCTATGGGGTAATTGATTTTCTATATCCTAACATATTTTTGCTTAAAAGTACGCTTGAATTTTATACCGAATAAATGTTAAATACAAGTAAGGAGATGCTTATGGAAACTAAAAATTATTTAGCCGGTTTTTTGGACGCACTTGATAAAAAAGACCCCGCCCAAAAAGTGTTTCATCAGGCGGTTTATGAAGTAGTTACGACCTTGGCTCCGGTCCTTGCGCAAAAGCCCGTGTATATTAAAGAGAAGATTTTAGAGCGTATCGTAGAGCCGGAGCGGATCATCAGTTTCCGCGTGCCGTGGCGCGACGATAAAGGCGAAATCCATGTCAACCGCGGTTTCCGCGTGCAGTTTAACAGCGCCCTCGGTCCGTATAAGGGGGGAATCCGTTTCCACAGTTCGGTTACGCAAGACTCGTTGAAATTTTTAGCCTTTGAGCAGACCTTTAAGAATAGTTTAACCACCTTGCCTTTGGGCGGCGGCAAAGGGGGAAGTGATTTTGATACGCGCGGGAAATCCGACACGGAAGTGATGCGTTTTTGCCACGCGTTTATTGACGAACTTTACCACCATATCGGCTACCACACCGATATCCCCGCGGGGGATCTGGGTTGCGGGGCACGCGAAATCGGCTATATGTTCGGCCAGTATAAAAAACTGACCAACGATTTTACCGGCGCGTTTACCGGTAAAAAACCCAACTGGGGGGGCAGTTTACTCCGCCCGCAGGCCACCGGTTACGGTGTGGCGTATTTTGCGCAAAATATGTTGGCCACGCGCCAAGATAGTCTGCAAGGGAAAACGGCTATTATATCGGGTACGGGCAATGTGGGTATTTATGCGATAGAAAAACTGACCGAACTCGGGGCCAAGGTAGTTGGTTTTATGGATTACGACGGCAGTATTTACGATAAAGACGGCGTAGACGCGGAAAAATTAGCCTTCCTTAAAGATTTAGTGTTTACGCGCCGCGGCAGTTTGAAGGAATATAAGGCCAAGTTCCCGCAAGTGGAGTTCCGCGCGCACCAAAAAACGTGGGATATCCCCTGTGATGTGGCGTGCCCGACGGCGTGTGAAAACGAATTAAACGAGCAAGACGCGAAAACCTTGCTGGCCAACGGGTGCAAATGCGTGTGTGAGGGGTCCAATATGCCTTGCACGCCCGAAGCGATTACGCTTTTCCAACAGGCGGGGATTTTATATTCGCCCGGTAAAGCCTCTAACGCAGGCGGGGTGGCGGTGTCCGGCCTTGAAATGACGCAGAACAGTATGCGCATTTATTGGACGCGCGAAGAAGTGGATAATTACCTCAAACGCATTATGAGCAGTATCCACGAGAGTTGCCTTTCCTACGCGGAAGAATACGGCATGAAAGGCAATTATATGGCGGGGGCCAATATCGCGGGCTTTATTAAAGTGGCCGACTCCATGATAGACCAAGGTTTAGTATAGCGTTTGGCTATAAAATTTACGGCGAAATACGGCCCCGTATCCCGCGGGGCCGTATTTCGCAAATATATCGGAGCATATAAAAGGCTAAAAAAATGCTACAATTTTTTATATTTTACCGGAGAATAATACCATGAAAAAAACATCTGTTTTTTTGACGTTTATGTGTATCGCGCTGACGGGGTTATTGACCGGCTGCGCCCATCAAAAAAATCTTTCGCTGTGGAATGAAAAAGCGCCCGCTAAAGAGGCGCTTATCAGTTATGTAAAAGCGGTAACGGATAAGAAATCGCCCGATTTTATTCCCGCACAAGACCGAATTGCCATTTTTGATTTGGACGGGACCCTGATGTTGGAAACGGACCCGACTTATTTTGACTGGTTGTTGTTTGAACACCGTGTGTTGGACGACCCGAACTATCAGGCGAGTGAGGAGCAAATAGCGGCGGCGCGCGCCTCGCGCGAGCAAGGCATTTTCCCCGAGTTAAATGACAATCGCGAGCGTATGGTGTCCGAGGCGTACAAAGGGCTTAGTTTAGATGCGTTTTATAACTTTGTGCGCGCGTTTATGGAAGAAGACCAAACCGGTTTTACCCATATGAAACGCGGGGATATCTTTTATAAACCGATGGTGCAGGTGGTGGAATATTTGCTTAAAAACGGATTCTCGGTGTATATTTCAAGCGGTACGGACCGATTAACGGTGCGCCCGCTGGTGGAGAAAAACTTGCCCGATATTCCCGTTAAACAAATTATCGGTTCGGACAGCAATTTCGTCGCTAGCGGACAAGGGGATAAAGACGCGCTCAGTTACGTGTTTGAAGCAAGCGACGAAGTAATTTTGGGCGGAAAAAATCTTGTCAAAAATTTGCAAATGAATAAAGTGGCTACTATCGTGCGTGAAATCGGCGCCAAGCCGGTGCTTGCGTTTGGCAATAGCATAAGTGATGCCAGTATGCTCAATTATACGATTAACAACAATAAATATAAGGCCCTTGCATTTATGCTCAGTTGCGACGATTTGGAGCGCGAATACGGCAATTTAGAAAAAGCCGAGAAAATGCGCGACGCATCCAAAAAATATGGGTGGATTTCGGTTTCTATGCGCGACGATTGGGAAACGATTTACGGCAAAGATGTAAAACGCCGCAACTAGGCGCGGCTGTTGATTTTAAGATGAAAAAGCCGGTAGTTTTAACTACCGGCTTTTGGTTTTTATTCTACGTCAAAATTGAAGTAGGTGTCGGGGTAGGGCTCGTCTTTGAGGGTGAAGTGCCACCACTCGGAATCTAACCCCTTAAAACCTGCGTTTATCATGGCGTCATGCAAGATTTTGCGGTTCTTTTTTTGCTTTTTGGATATTTTTTTGTAATCGGGGTGGGAAATTTCCGAAAATAAATCAAACGTGCCACCCATATCCACAAACGAGCCGTCTTTTTTAATCAGGGTTAAATCAATGGTACTCCCGCGGGAGTGCCCCGATTTAGCCATAATGTATTGGCCGGCAAGCAAGTTGGACTTTTGCAACGTGGGATAAAATGATTTATCGCCGGGATTGGTAGGGTCGTTTATCCACTCCACGAAATCATCCACCGCTTTTTGCGGGCGGTAAGCGTCCCACACGAGCAAGCGATATCCCTGCGCGCGTAAATCCGCGGCCGCTTTGGAAAGTGCCGCAAGGGCTTCTTTGGTCATATAGGCGCGGGGGGCTTTATAGCCGCGTATTTTATGGGCCGTAAAATTGTTGGGCGAATAATAGCGGATATCATAGGCCGCGTCATCAATGACGGTGCTGATTTCGGCAAAGCCGCTTTTATCGGTGGAAATCGTATCGGCCCACGCGGGGGCGAAACAAGCGGCGAATAAAAAAAGCAAAACTATATATTTTTTCATGGGGTTGTTCTCCTAGTGAAATTAACTTCTTAAAAATTATAGCATTTAGCGGTAAATCTTTTAGGCACAATTTTATGAAATGTGCTACAATAACCGAAAGGAGAAACTATGAAAAAATTATTTCTTATACTCACTGCCGCCGCGGTGCTCGGGGCGTGTGCTACGCCGTATCAGCGGGCCGGTAAAGAAAACGGAAAAGGGTTTTTTGATAAAAAACTCCAAGAAGGGATGTATAGCGTATCTTTTAACGGGAACGAAGAAACTTCCGTTAAAATGGCGGATGATTATGCGTTGTTACGTTCAGCCGAAGTGTGCTTGGAAAACGGGTACCAAAGTTTTGAAATCGTTAGCCGCGCAGACGACTCTAAGGAAAAGCAATCGTCCACTATCGGTATAAACGGCATTATTATTACCGCGACCAGTTCTAAAATGGTGGTAACGGAAACTATCCCGAAAATTACGCTCGTTGTGCGTTGTTCAAAGGCACTTGATTTGCCGTTTAAGGCGCAAGAACTCAAAACGAACTTAAAAGCGCAATATAAGTTGATGTGAAGTTAGGTTTATAATCAAGCCTGTTTTTCAAAACAAAAACCGCCTTTTCGGCGGTTTTATTTTTGAAAAATCGGGGGGAGTGCTCGTCAAAGAGTGAGTTTTTCAAAGAAAAACGCTTTAGTTCTAGGCATAAGTTTGCGCAGTATACTGGGCGAAGCGGCGGAGTTCGCCTTCCGGTAAAATCCCTGACGGAATTTTCCTGCAGGCCGGGCTCGCGGTACTCGCCTTTGCCTAACGGCAAAACTCGTACAACGCTGCGCCTTTCGAATCCCGACGCAGGCAAAGCAGTTTGCCTGCTCCGCCCTTAACGGCTACCATTTAAATAGAAAATCTGCCTTTCGGCAGATTTTCTATTCAAATGGTCGGGGCGGCGGGATTCGAACCCACGACCTCACGGTCCCGAACCGTGCGCGCTACCATCTGCGCTACGCCCCGTAATTAAAGTTCCTCAACCAGGACTCGCACCTAGAACTTTCCCTCCAAAGGGGAACGTGATACTGTTTCACCATCGAGGATAAAAATGGTCGGGAAGGCGGGAATCGAACCCGCGATCTCTCGCACCCCAAGCGAGCGCTCTACCTCTGAGCCACTCCCCGAATTACGCGCGGGTACTTCCCACGCTACACTCATATTCTAGCATTATTTTAGCAAATCTTCCAGCGTTTCTTTTATTTCCGTCAATAATTTGACGTTGGAAATTCCGCCCGCTTCACCTTGCGGCGCGGGGGCGGTTTGTTTGGCTAAATGCTTTTTGGCGCCTTCAAGCGTCAGTTTATGTTTGTAAATTAAATCTTTAATTTTGAGTATGGTGTAGACGTCGGCTTTGCGGTAGCGGCGGTGCCCGCTGGCCAAACGGATGGGACGGATGAGATTAAATTCGCTTTCCCAATAGCGCACGGAATACTCCGGCACGCCGGTAATGCGCCGCACGTCCCCGATGGAAAAATACTCCTTTTGTTCCAGTTCTTCCAGTCCCATAAAAGTATTATATCAAAATATAGTTGTTCCAAGCAGTATTTCGCCGAAAATTATACCTTGATTTTATGACGTTTTTTCTATAAAATTATAGTAGGGAGTTTACATCTCTTAATTCGGGGAGTTTTGGTATGCGAAAAATTATTTTAACCCATTTATTGTTGGTGCTGTCGCTGACGCTTTTTGCCGCGCCGGAAATGGTGTCCACAATTTCGTTTAACCCTTCACGTTTGGGAAACTATACGTATTTGAAAATCAATAAGGATATCAATTTGAAAGGGGGGTTGCGCGTAAGCGACCAGACCCATTTTGAAACGCCCGCGAGCGATACGGGGGAGTTAACTTTTGCGGCGGCTAACGGCGGCACTATCAATATTACCGCCACGAGCAGCGGTATCGGGTTGGAAATCCCTAACCTGACGTCAAAGTCTAACGCCAACAGCGGGGTAAATATCAATATGCCCAGTGCCGTATTTCAACAGAGCAGTACGGCACCCGTCCCGCAAGTGGAGATGACCGGCGGTTCTATGCTTATGGGAAGTACGACGGAAGCCTCCACCATTACTACGTTGACCAATGCGGCCGGCGGCATGGTGTTAAAAGCCACGGAAACTTTAAGAAGTAACGGAAATATTGTGATTTCCGGCGATACGAGCGCGGGGGGTAATAGCGGGATGACCTTGGGGAAGGTTCTTGTTCCCAAACCGAGTATTGCGTTTAATAAATATTGTTGGAAGAATATGAAAGGGGCCAGTGGCACATTGAAAGTATTTGCCCTTTGTACCGCCAGCGACAGCACTTCCGATTACGTGCAAAATCAGGCCACGCCGACTTATTCGTGGAAAAGAACGGGGTCATCTTCGGCGTCGGTCAATACCAGTGAAAGCGGAAATTTTGCCACCAATAAAGTAAATTACTGGATGACGCAGTACGGGGCCGAAAAGCGCGAAGGTAGCGAAGGTTCCACTATGTGGGTAGGACATGGGGACGAATTGTCCAGTATGTTAAGCGGCACGCTTAACGGGCGCGACGCGCAACTTATTTGCAAAGATGTCTTTGGCAGTTCGGTGCAGGTAGTTACTTCCGAACCGGCCGATACGTGCTCTAAAGACGCTGTAAAAGTGTATGTAACCAGCAGTGCTAACAGCTTTCGGCGTTCTGTTTCGTGTATGAAGTATACGTGTAAATAAATTTCGGTAGGAAAAATAATCTTGATTTGCGGATGTTTTTTCTATAAAATTATAAAAAGAAATATTAGGGAGATTACTATGAGAAAAATCGTTTTTTCGGCCTTGCTTTCCATGGCAGCGTTGCCCGTTGTGGCGGGGGACACCGTCAGTGCGGTTACGTATAACCCGTCGCGTTTGGGAAAGTATACTTACCTAAAAGTAAATGACAAAGCCAACTTTAAGGGGGGCTTGGTAGTGGACGGCGAGAACGGCAATGATGACGGCCAATTGACGTTTAACAGCACCCAAACAACCATTCGTTCGGCGACGGATGCGGTGCCTATGACGATTAAAAAGGTCAACACGCATGAAAATGCCTCTAATGTAACTGTCAATATGGAAAACACCTCTTTTAATGTTACTAGTAGTGCAGGTAATACAGGGGCGGTATCTATGCAGGGCGGCACATTAACGATGGATAAGGCTACGTCTAACATTGGTGTTTTAGGGCGTAATGCCAGCACATTGACTTTGGAAGCCAATACGCTTAACGATCAAAAAGAGATTACGCTAAATGATTCGTTGGTGTTGGGGGACATTGCGGTAGAGCAACCTACGCAGTGTTTTAAGAGTTACGGCACGACCATACTAAACGGCACAAAAGGCGGAAAATTAAAAGTGCTTACGTTGGTGGACCCGATATCTTGCGATGGCACGCCATCCACTCCAACGACTCCGACGACGCCCACTTGTAAATATGTGTGGAAGCAAGGACAAACAATATCATATATGTTTGAGTGTTATGTGGTAAACCAAAATACTATTGTTTGGAGATTTAAGGATAGAAGAGGCACATATAAGGAAAACACACCGAAAGATAATCCTTCCATAGGGTATAGTCTTGCAGGAGGAGTAACTCAAGCATATCAGTTATTAGGTTATGAGCCAATGCTTAGTGGAAATGCGGAAGGAACCGAATGTGACCCAGTGCAATATGGGGCGCAACAATCAGGAGCAAAGGATTATGCATATGGTTGGAGTTCTTCCGATATGCCTTGTCGTTGTCCCACTGATGGAGGAGATGGTAAATTTTATACGATACAACTTACTCGGTATGTTTGTACGCAGGTATGTAGTTAGGCTAATAAATAAATTGATGCCGGTATAAGTTTTTATTACGCTTTGTAAGAAAGCACAGAAAAGAGTTCCCAAGAAAAAACGGGGACTCTTTTTAATTTTCAAATAAGATGACGCGGGTCTAGGGAATAATGACGTCTTGCAGTTGCAAGTCGGGCGATAAAAGTACTACGCGCGCGTCGGCCCCTTTCACCAGTTGCCCGCACGTATTTTGTGCGCCGATTAGGGCGGCGGGGTTGGTGGCGGTACAACGCACAGCCTGTTCCAACGTATATCCCCACGTTATTAAATTTTTGAAGGCCTTAAACATGGTCAGCGCGGACCCCGCAATCACGTTGTCGCTCTTGCGCTTCCAAACGCCGTTTTCCAAAATAACTTCTTCGCCGTTCGCGATAAACGGCGGGCACATTTGGCCCGTGGGCAGTAGCGCGTCGGTTACTGCAATAATTTTGTCTATGGGTTTTATGGTTTTAAGCCACGCGACGATTTCCGGCCGCACGTGGAAGCCGTCGGCAATCACTTCGCACGAAATATCTTGGTGCATCAGCACGTATCCGGCGGCGGACGGCTCGCGGTGGTGAATCGGGCGCATGGCATTAAATAAATGCGTTACGTGCTTTATACCCGCTTTTGCGCCGTTTTCCATTTGTGCGTAGGTGGCGTTAGTATGGCCGGCCTGCATTAAAATATGATGCTCTTTGCAAAATGCAATAACCGGCTCTAAACCGGCGAGTTCGGGGGCGAGCGTCATGGCAACAATATGCCCTTGCGACGCGTCCCAAAAGCGTTTTAATACCTCAGCAGACGGCGCAGAAATATCCTGTGGTTTCATCACGCCGGGTTTTTCGGGGGATATAAAAGGCCCTTCCAAATGAAACCCCAACATGCGCGCGCCCGTTTCGTGCCCGAGTGCGGGCGTTAAGGCGCGTAATAATTGTTCGGTTTGTTCGGGGCGGGCACAATAAAGCGTCGGGCAGAACGCGCCCACGCCTTGACGGGCAAGCGCGGCGGACATTTGCAGTAACGCGTCCGGTGTGCCGAGTTCGGGCCCGAAACCGCCAAAGCCGTGAATATGCAAATCTACAAAGGCGGGCAATGCCCACGCACCGCGTCCGTCTTGGCGGGGGGTATAAACGTCTTGGGCCATATCCGCCAACGCGCCCGCGTAAGCGATTTTGCCCGCTTGCACGCGTAACGCGCCGTTTTTAATTATTCCGTCCGGCGTAACCAGACTAATGTTTGTTAAAAGCGTATCGTTCATTTTGATTTTACCTCAAAAGTGCCCGCCGCGGTATGCGAACCGAATTCGGGCGCGTACATAGATTGCACTTGCGCCGGCAGTACGTGGAAAACGCCGGACGTGGTCGGACGTAACACGTATTTAAGCGTTACGGTGCCGGCGGGCAACCAACTGACAAAGAAGTTCGTTTGCGCGTCGCGCACTTCTTCATACATAGAAACGGGGTTGCGCGTCCAACGGCTCAGCAACGTTTCGCTCTCAAAGCCGGTGGGTTTGGGGTCGTTAACGGCTACATATTCAAAGGCACTCGTGGTGTTAATCGTCAGGTGCACTTCTATTTCGTCACCCGCATTGACTTGGCTGTTTTCCGCAAGCGGGCGGAGTTTGGGCGTGTTGTTTTCGTCCGTAAAGCGCAGGAAATATTCGCGCTTAATCATTAAAGGCCCGTCGGGGGACGCTTGGGCGTTTGACGACGTGTAAACCACCGAGAGCGAGGCAAAATCGGTCATTTTGCTTTGTTTGGTGATATCGGCGCGGAAATCTTGCGGGGTGATTTGAGCGCCTTGTTTGACCAGTTGTAAATCTTCGGTCCAATCAAAGGGTTGGAAGTTAAACGTTTTCTGCTCACCCGCCCAGTTGACCGCGTAAACAGCCGGCGCGGACAGGGCCCCTTTGGCCTGCATAACGTCGAGCAAGGTAAATACCGCTTGGGTGGCCGATTTGCTGTTGTTCCACTCGTTGGCGTGGCGGTTGAATAATAACCAGCGCGTAAGCGCGTCTATTTGGGGAGCAGACGGACGGATACGCAGTAACGTGCGTAGCGTGGCCGTTTGCGTGGTAAGCGTGTCGCGGTACCACACCCAACTTTGTGGCTCGGGCGCGAAATATGCACCGGAGAGTTTATCTTCCTTCATGCGCGAAAGGACCAAATCCAAATAGCGGTTGGCTTTGATATCGTCGCCTAAACGGTGATAGACGTTGGCGGCGTAGATTTGCCCCATTGCGGTCATAAAGCGCGCTTGCGCGTCGGCATAGTCGGCCCATTTTTGGATATAGCCTTTGGCTTTATTGACTTGCAACCAGTTTTGCGGGAAAGACGAAAGTACATAGGCCGCATACAAGGCAAACGAAACATTGGCTTCGGAGCCTATTTTATCTTCGCGCAAGCGTTTTTCTATACGCGGCACGATATAATCGTAAGCCTTTTGTGCTTGCGCTTGCGGAATCTGCGCGTTATAATTAAGCGCTTGCGCAAACGATTCAAGCGTGTAAAGCGTTAAATAATCGTCGTCGGGGCCGCCCGCAAACCACGAGAACGCACCGCTCGGGTTTTGGTATTTTTCAATTTGTTTGAGTTCGCCGGCTAGGTGCTTGGCTACGATTTTATCATCAAACAAACTGATGATATTTTCGGTATGGCGCGCGCGCCCTTGGCTGCGCAATAGCCACGGGGTTTGCTCCAAAATCGTCAGGCGCAAGGGGTCCGCGGCGTTCCACGGGGCATTTACACTCGTGCGCTTGGGGAGTTTTTTGACCGCTTCTTTGAGTTCGGGATAGGTGGTATAGAATTGGTGCACCACCGCAAGCGGGGTAAAGCGCGCAAGCGAGGAAATTAAATCGGTTTGCGTGCCGGCGAGCAGATTGGGCATATCGTTGAGCACCGAAAGCGCCAAACTCGGGTGAATCGTGAGCACCGCCGTTTGGGGTTGGGCGGAGGTATCGGCGGCGAGTTCGGGCAGTTCTAGGGTGTTTTCGCCATTGTTGAGTGCTACATTTTGCGTGGCGAGTAGCGTAGTGCGGCCGGATAAAACGGGGAGCGGTTTTTGTTCGCCGTCGCTATCTTGCCCGATACGCCCGACCGCGGTAATTTGATAAAGCGCGGGGCCGGCGGGCGCGGTAACGTCCCACGCGGCAAACGCGGTTTGGTTCGGGCCCACTTCTACATGGCGGGTGTTACCGGTTATGCCGAACTGCGCCAAACGGCTTTGCGTGTTGTCGTCGGTAATATCCAACGTAACGGGAACGGAAATTTTCTCTTTGGACAAATTGGTTACGCGCGCTTGCAAAACGGCCTTATCGCCTTCGCGCAAAAAGCGCGGCAGCACGAGTTGCACCATAACGTCTTTGCGCGAAACGGTGCTCGTGCTAAATTCGCCGAACATCCCATCGCGCGTGAGTACAAAGCCCAAAATATTCCACGTGCTTAACGTGTCGGGCATGGTAAAAGAGAAATTTGCCGCGCCCTTTTTAACGGGAATTTTCGTGTTGAAATAGGCCGTTTCGGCAAAGTTGGTGCGCAAGGGGGTAGCGTCTGTTTGCGGGGTAGAAGAAACGGCTTCTTCTTCGGCGGCGGCAACGCTGTTTTCGGCCGCAATGCCCATTGCCATAGCGGGGGCGGCGAGCGAGTCCATCACCATACTTTCTTCCATATCCACGCTCTGCACCGCCATTTTAGCCGAGCGGACAGACATCATCATCATGCCTTTGGTATTGGCGTTATAAGCGTGATAGATCATCCGTAAATTTAACGACGGCAAGGGGAGTAAATTAACGGGGAGAGGCGTATTGGTTGTGTTATAGAAAGAATTACTGCGTTGCGCCCCGCGGTTAGCCTGTATGTTTTGGGCAGACGTATTTTGCGGGTAAAGCGCATCCAATGCAAAGGGATTTGTTTTTTTGGCATAATAATCCAACGCTTGGTCGTACACGTCCACGCTCGCTTGCCCGTTGACGGGCTTTTTATTTTTATCGGCTGCGGTTAAAGCCCACGTTACTTTTTGGGCGGGTTTCACGTCGGTGGGTACGCGCATATCCGCTTTTAGTTCTTTGTTATCAAAGGGAACTTCTATGCCCGTTTTGCCGCTGTCTAAGCGGTACTGCCCCGCCGAAAACCAACTCATCCCGATACCGCCGCGGTACTGGGGTTTGACGGGGAAGGAATAGATATTTTTGCCGGCGGGCAAAATATCTTGGTGCACCAAGAAATCGCCTTTTTGAAATAACAGGATATATTTGGGCGACGCGGTGATTTGCGAGCCCGTGAGTACGCGGGCGGTTTGTCCGGCATAATAGGTCTTAAATTGCGGCAGGGTTACGGGCGGCAAGGGGAGTTCGCTTTCCGGATCCGCCACGATAAAAATAAGATGTTGCGGGGAGCCTTTTTCCGCTTGCAGCGTCAGGCGGTAAACACCCGCGTCGGCGGGGGGGAGTGCGAGCGTTTGTTTGCCCGCTTTGGTAAATTTTATTTTTTGGGTGAAAAGTTCTTTTTGTTCTTTAGCGTCTTTATAATAGGCTTCCAAAGACGGGGTGCTCCGGTTGGAGTTTCCCGAGGGGTTGAACTGATTTTCCAAACGGACCGCACGCACCGAAAGCGTACCGGTAGTGGATTTACCCTCGCTGTCGGTCAAATCAATTTCGGCAAAAGCGGGGGTGGGTTTACCTGCGTCGTAAAACCCTTGCGGGAAAGTAACTTTGACGAGTTTTTCCTGCGTGCTAATTGTGTAATCGCGCGTTGTGCTTATCGGGCGGCCGCTGTCGTCTAACACGTCGGCTTTTAAGGTGTAGCGTACAAATTCGTCTTCAGTATCGGCGAGTTCGGGTGTAAAGGAAACGGAAAATTTACCTTGCGCGTCGGTGGTGGTTTCGCCTTGCGCAATTATTTTCTCCGCGCGCGGCTGCCAAAAGAAACACCACCAGTAAAAAGGCGGTAAATACGGCTTTTGCGTAAGGGTATATTTGACGTTGGCATGCGCGAGCACCGCGCCCGTATAATAGCGCGCTTGGCCCGTTACGACGGCTTTTTTATGAAGTGCAAGCGGGGTTTCCGGCGCGTTTAAGGTAACTTCGTAATCGGGGCGTTTATATTCTTCCACTTCAAAGGAGTGCGAAGCCTGATACGTGCGGTTGTTTAGGTTGAGCGACGCTTCGGCAAAAAACGTGCCCAGCAGGGTGTTGTTTTCCGGCAACGTCACTTCAGTCTGGGCGGTTCCCATATCGTTTAGCGTAACGTCCGCGGTGAAAATTTCTTCGTAGTGGGTATTGCGTACTTTTAAGGTTACTTTTTGGTTAGCAAGCACTTGAAGCCCGCGCGGCAAGACTTCAAAGGCATTGACGGATAGTTGCATTTTTTGCGCGGGGCGGTAAATGGCGCGGTCGGACTGGAGAAATAAGCGCACCGGCTCGTTGGGATTTAAGGAAAAATAACTCGTGGACGCATAGGCGGTATTATCCCCTTTTTGAGCAAGTGCTTCGCCCGCGTAGAAATGGGTGTATTTGCGGTTGCCCCACGTGAATGTTTTGAGTATGGCGGCGCGGCCTTGCGCGTCGGCGGTTAAGAACGTATTATCTTTTGCGTTGTCGCCAAATAAACGAATACGGGTTGCGTCTTCGGGCGCGCCCGTTTTTAAGTTTAGCGTGTAGAAATGAAACAGCGGGGCCGTTTTGGTGGTTTCTTTGGTGGTTAAGGTGTTGACGTAATTTTCGGGATTGTCTTCCAAAGCGGTCAGCGAGATTAAGGCAAGGTCGGTAATGTTTAAGATGCCCGCTGCCAGAGGCTCTTTTTTGGAAAAATCTTTGTCGGTCCCCGCGATAAGTACGTAAAATCCGCTGGTTAAGGCGGGCAGCGTTACGGGTGCTTTTTGGGCGTGGTAAATTTTTTCGTACGACCAGTCTTTGGTGATTTCGTGCAGGGGCGTTTGGTGTGCGAGCAAGTCGTAGGCGGTTTCTTTGGAAATATGCGAGAGATAATCTAAATTATTATTGCGCCACCACGAATTTTCTTTGCGGTAATAGTCGCGCAGTTGTTCTTGCGTAACGGGATAAAGGCGCAAAAATACCTGTTCGCTGTTGCGCGCGGTTAGGGTGATTTCGGGTGCGGCGGGGTTTAAGATGTTATCGGTGCGGAACGAAATTTCTTTGGCTAAAATGCGCGTCATTAAATTGCGGCATTGGGCCGTATAGGCAAATTTAGACGAAAAATTATCTTGCGCAAAGCGGGCGATTTCCAACGCTTGGGCATAATCATCCTGTGCGTGGAGTGTTTGGGCCAGTTGCGCCGCCGCGTAAGAACGGCCGTAGGAAGTGTCGGTAAGCGGGGCGGGCGCAATGCGGTTTTTAAGGCGTTGCCAAAGGGAAGGTTTTTGATTGTCCGCACGCATGCGGATAAGTTCGCGCAGTTGGGCGGTTGCTTTTTGTAAGGCTTTTTCTTTATCGGTAAAGGTAAAACGGGGGGAGTCGGTAAAGGGCAATAAAATAAAATCGGTTTGCCAGAAAAGGCGCGCGTTGGCGCGGTCTTGCCCTTCTAACGTAAAGCCTTCGCGCAGCAGTTCGGCGCGTTGGGCAAGGGTGGAATCGGTATCGGTTATTTTGGCGTAGCCGCCTAAAAAGTTCGTTTCTTTAAGCGGGATAATGGGGCCTTTTTGGGATAGATTTTCCAAAAGTTGTTGCAAGGTAAAATCAAAGAGCGTGGGGATACGTTGGGTGTCGGTATCTTTAAGCGTTAAGATGAGCGTTTCGTTTTCAATGGGCGCGGAGATTAACGTGCGGCGCATTTCCCACAGGGTGTCATAGTCGCGCTTGATTTGGCGGTCGCGTTGAGCTGTGGTCCAGAGCGACACGTCTTTGGCGGCCTGCTCGCTTTCTATTTCGCGCTCGGGGGATGAACTTCGCGGGGAAAGATAACCCGCTTGGCGCAACATTTGGGTGCGGTAGAGTAAAAAACGCGCTTTCCATAAATTGTCGGACGGGAGCGGATAGTCCAGCATGGTTTGGGCGGCGCGTACATATTCGCCGTTCATATACTGACAGGCGGCGGCGCGCAGTTGGGCGGTGTATTGCTCGTCGCCCGACGCGGTTTGGGCCGTTTTTTGATAAAGCGGCAGGGCGGCGGCAAAGTCGCCTTTTTCAAATAATTCGTTTGCGCTCGGGGTCTCTTGCGCGTGCAAAAAAGTTGCGCTCAAACATAAAACGGCTAATGATAGTATCAGTTTTTTCATAAGGCTCCTTAAATAAACAAAAAATCTCCCGCGTTTTGAGCGCAGAGAGATTTTTTGTCAGCGTGAAAGTAAAAATTACATCTCTTCCGGTGCGCTCACACCGATCAGTTCCAACCCTTTTTTAATCCGGTCCGCTACGCGTTGGCAAATAAACAAACGCGAACGGGTGAGTTCCAAATTGTCCTCATCCAGCACGCGGCAATTATCATAGAACGCGTGGAATAAGCCGGCCAGTTCCACCAAATAGGTCGTTAAATGGTGCGGGCTCAAATCGGCCGCGCACGTTTTAAGCACTTGTTTGAACCACAAGAGTTTAAGCAGTAAGGCGCGCTCTTGCGGATCTAACGGGGTTTTAACCTGATAGGCCATAGTAATACCCTTTTGATTGGCCGCCTTAAAAATAGAGTGGATACGCGCGTGGACGTATTGCACGTAAAAAACGGGGTTTTCGTTGGTGCGTTTTTTGGCAAGGTCCATATCAAAAAGCATATGCGCGCCCGGCGTGCGGCTGGCGAAAAAGAAACGGCATACGTCGGTGCCGACGTCGTCCATCAGTTCGCGCAACGTAATAAAGTGGCCCGCGCGTTTGGACATTTTAACTTGTTCGCCGTGCTCGGTTAAGTGCACGAGTTGGTGAATAATCGGCACGAAACTTTTTTCTTCGTGCCCCAAGGCGTGTACCGCCGCTTTCATACGCGGCACGTAGCCGTGGTGGTCGGCGCCTAAAATGTCCACCAGTGTAGTATATTTGCGGTCGTATTTGTTTTTATGGTAGGCAATATCTGCCATAAAATAAGTCGGGCGTCCGTCTTTACGCACGAGTACGCGGTCTTTATCGTCTTGCGCTTCGTTGTCCTGCGTGGAGCCGAACCAAACCGCGCCTTCTTTCTCGTAAGTGCACCCTTTTTCTTTCAAAAATTCCAACGCTTTTTGCGGGGCTTGTTCTTTGTGTAAATCCGATTCACGGAACCAGCGCGTAAAATCTACGTGAAAGTCGCGCATATCTTTTTGTTGGGTTTTAATCAGTTCTTCCATGGCCCAACGCCCGTATTCATCTTCGGGTAAATCCGCGGGGATTTTTTTAGCCAAATCCACTAAGTACGAGCCGTGATATCCGTTTTCGGGCGGCTCTTTGCCTTCTTTACGCGCCTTGACGGAAACGGCTAAAAGTTCGGCTTGGTTACCGGCATCATTGACGTAATATTCGCTGTCGCACGAGTATCCCAGAGCGCGGTGGATTTTCACCAAACTATCCCCCAAACTTGCCCCGCGCCCGCTGGCTACGTGTAAGGGGCCGGTGGGGTTAGCGGATACAAATTCAAATAAAATACGTTGTTGGGCAATTTCGCCGTCGTTTTCTTTAATGCGGCGGTCTAAGGCGTTGGTGATGATGAAATTTTCTTCCAACTTCAAATTGATAAACCCCGGTTTTACGGCTTGCGCGTCATCTATACCGGTTACTTCCACGAGCACCTTGCACGCTTCTTGGGCAATTTCCATGGGGTTTTTGTGCATTTTTTTGGCGGCGGCCATCGCCCATACTAAGGAGACGTCCGCCCCCGTATGAGCCGGCGCGGCGGCAAGTTCTACCGCCGGTAAATCGTGCCCTTTGAAATAGGCAGCGTTTTGCAGTTTAAGCGTGATATCTTGTTTTAATTTCTGTAACATGGTTATTTCTTCTTGACGGATGTAGATTTTTTAGCGGTTTTTTTAGCCGCCGTTTTTTTGGCCGTTGTTTTCTTGGCGGCCGTCTTTTTGACGGCGGGTTTCTTGGCTGTTACTTTTTTAGCCGCCGTTTTTTTAGCGGGTGCTTTTTTTGCCGCTTTTTGGGCGGTTTTCTTCGCCGGTTTTTTCGTCGGTTTCTTTAAGGTGTAGTCCACTTCTTTACCGAAACTGAAAATTTTATCAAGCGCGTAAAATTCGCGCGCGTCTTGGGTCATAATATGCACCAAAAAACCGCCGTAATCGCTTACGCGCCATTGGACGCTGTCTGCGCCGTCGCGGTTGGTTTTGTAAATGCCGAGTTCTTTGAGTTTTTTGCTGATTTCTTCTTCTACGGCTTCCAAATGGGGTTTAGAGGTGGCCGTTACAATAAGTATATAATCGCATAACGACGAAAGACCGCCTAAATCAATGAGTTTAATATTTTCGGCTTTTTTGTCGTCCGCTAAACGGGCGGCCAAGCAAACCAGTTCTTTTGTATCCATATAAACACCTCGCTGAAAACTATATCTTTAGTCTAGCATTTTTGGCCCTTTTTTACAGAGGCATTTCAAAATCTTTTCCCAAAATAATGCGCGTATCGTAAATATCGGCGGATGACGTTTCTGCCTTGACTTCGCCCTTAAAGCCTATCGTGTGGGTAAGTTTGCTGACCGGAATAATGCGCCCGCTGTAATCAATGACTTCGGTTTTATCCTTGCGGGTGGGGTAGTTGTCGTATTGCATAACGTCCACGTTGAGCAAGCCTTTGGAGTATTGGCGGCGCAGGTATTGGGTTAAATCTTTGGCAAGGCCCTTTTGCCCCGAGGCGTTGAGAATTTCCACTTTAAGCGGGGCTTTATTATCTTCTTCGGTTAAGAGTTTATCGGCCGATACTTGGAGCGTAACGGGTTGTTTGCGTGTTTTTTTCGTTTTAACTTTTACGGGATAGGTTAGGGTAAAATCGCTGCTTTGCATACGCGAGAGCGCAAGCCCGAGTGCGGCAAATTCCGCCAAATTCAAATCGGTGCGTTTTTGCCAAACGGCGTGCGCGTAGGCCCCCGCCGTTTTGCCCAAGAGCAGCGGATTATACCGCCAACGCGATAAGATATATTTGAAATCTTGCCAAAAAAGTTCTTGGTCGGTTTGCGCGGGGATAAAATAGCCGTTTGGGGTAGAGCCGAAACAGGCACTCATTTTTTCGCGTTCGCAGTTTTTATCGCTCATGGTAACTACGGCTTTGTGCAACGCGGGGTTATAACTGATTTGGGTGGCGGGTTCGGTTAAAAGAACCAGATGTACGGGCATATCGTCATGGCGGGCCAAGCGCGGTAAAAGCGGCGAGGATACGTAACGCCATACCGCCCAACCCAAGATGCCCAAAAACATAAAAAATAACAGAAAAGAAATTATTTTTCTTGCTTGATCAGATGATTCCATAAACCTATCCCGAGCGGGCAGAGCCATTTTTGCGAGTCAATGGTAAAGAGTAACTTGCGGTTGGCGGCGTAGAGAAGTGCTTTGTCCAAATCTTGCAGGGCCAAATTGCGTATAAGGAACGCATCTTTATATTTGCGGTCTTTGGAAGAAATATCTGCCACGAATAAGATTTTGGAAAGGGTGCTCATGTGTAAACTGCCCAAGGTGTGTTCCGCAATGGCGTTTAAGATGTCTTTATTGCGCACGTCAAAAAGATTTTTGGCAATCCACGCCGACGCGTAACTATGCAACAGGGCGGGTTCAAAGCGGCTGATTTCTTCAAAATAAGGCACTTTGATGCGGTGCTCTACACAAAATTTGACGAGTTCCGGCCCCGAAAACCCTTTGGCGGCGTCGTGCAAGATGCCAGCCTTTACCGCAGATTCCACATTGACTTCTTCGTAAATGTCGCTAAACGCGGCCGCCATTTCGGCTACGTTTTTGGAGTGTAAATAGCGGTTTGGTTTTAAGTGCGCTTTGAGCCAATCGTGCACCGCGAGCCCATAGAGTTTGTTTTTCTTAATGGTGGGGGCAATTGCCGCCGGAACGGTGTTGGGCACTTCCCCGCACGACAAAATATGCGCGCGCACGCGGCTGGAAGATAACTTCGGGAAAAATCCGCGTAAATAAATATGGTTAAATTGCGCGGGGTTTTCGTCATAGCCTTTGCGTTTACCCGCGACGACAACAGCATTTTCAAAAATATATTGCGGGTTTTTCCAATTGTGTAAATCGTTTAAGCAGTCGGTGCCGACGAGCAAATAAATCTGCGGGTTATTGTAGCGTGCTTTTAAGTATTTAACCAGTTGGTAGGTATAAGTTTTACCGCCCTGTTTAAGTTCGTAATCGTCAAACACGATTTTTTTATTTTTAGTGCCGAACGCTTCTTTAAGCATTTTCATGCGCAAGCGGAACGGGGTAGGCGATTTGGCCTTAAAAGGGGAGTGATACGCCGGCACGATATGTGCAACGTCGGGCGCGATTTCTTCCATCGCGCGCCGGAAAAGCGAAATATGCGCTTTATGTACGGGGTCAAAACTGCCGCCAAAGACAAGTACTTTCATATCGCAACTCCATTATTATACCAGTTTTTGGGCCAGCCGTGCGCCTTGCATTAAATTGTCTTCCATAAAGGAATATTCCCACTTGCCGTAACGCCCCGCACAGAAGCAATTATTTTCCGCCAAAAATGCGGTTATTTGGGCGACGTTTTCGTCGCGCGCGCGGTCGTAGCGCACGTAGGCATAGGGGAGTGTTTGGGTATGGGAAAGTAAAATGGTGTCGTCGGGGCGCACAAGGCCCGTTTCGTGCAAGGCGCGGCGCACCGAGGCGGTGTCCGGTTTTTGAGTGCCCGAAAATTCTATGTAGAAAAGCGACGTGCCTTCGGGCGCGTTTGCGGGCGAAAACCCGCTTTGCAACCCGACGCGGTAAAAGGGGATTTGTTTATCGGCAAAGTATATCCAACTAAAAGGCTCCGTCTCGCGCGCAATCGCCAAGTGGAGCACCTGAACGGGTTGCGCGACCAGTTGCGCGGCGGCGGTTTTTATGGGCTCGGGCGCGTGCGTAATTAAGCGCACCAGCGCGGGCAAAGGCAGCGTGCTTACCAGTGTGTCGTAAGAAATAATTTCCGCTCCGAAATGTACTTCGCGGCGGGTTAAATCAAGGTGCGCGGCAGTGCAACAGGCGCGTTTGCGGGTAATTTTTCGGGCGAGCGCGTCCGTGAGTGCGCCGCTTCCGCCCTGTTTGGGATAATAAAAATACGCGTTGTAGCCGAAGTCTTGTTCGGGCGGGCGGGTTAAACTCGCTTGAATTTGCGCCAGCGTGGGGGTGGGAACAAACGTCTTACACCACGTGCACGAAAGCGCGGTTAGATCGCACCCCCAGAGTTTTTCGTTATACGGGCGCATAAACGCGTCGTAAATGCCTTGCCCGAAATGCGCCAAACACCACGCTTCAAAATGGGCAAAAACCGCGTTTTTATCCGGCGGATTTTGGGCAACTTGCGTAAGGCCAGCGGCGCATTTCCGGCGCACCGGCTCGGGCAGTGCCCATAAACTCGCCTGAAACGGAAACGGAATTTGTTTCCCTTCAAAAAATATCCGCGCGTCGCGTTTGCGGCGCACTAAATTATCCCCCAGTAACGTGCGGATTAACCGCTCGCCTTGCGGGGTGTGCAAGTGTAATAAGTGCCCGCCGTAATCTAAGGTAAAGCCGTCTTTTTGTACGCTCGCGCACAGACCGCCGAAAACGGACTCTTTTTCCGCCAGTAAATAATCGGTGCAACCGGCTTGCTCTAAATGGTAAGCCGTGCTGAGTCCCGTAATGCCGCCGCCTAAAATCAAAATGGGTATGTGCATAATCAGTCCGCCGGTAAGGAAAGTAACCACAGGGTAACAAGGCCCAAGAGTGCGCCTGTTACGATAAACAAACATACCGCTACGGGGGCCCCGCACCTTGTCAGCGCGTAAGCCAAACTATTAAAAAATATCCCCGCTACAATAAAAACACTTAAAATCGTGCGCAGTGTCCACCCACGTTTTTTAAGACGCAAGGCGATGTGATCCCCACTGCCTTTAAGGGGGTTTTTCTTTTTAAGCACGCGCGCGAGTATCACGAATGCCGTATCAAAAAGCGGCAGGGCTAACATAAAAAGCGGGGCCAAAAAACCGATTTCGCTATGGGCCGAATAAGCCGTTCCCATGGATAGCGACGCTACCATAAACCCCAAAAAAGTGGATCCGCTGTCGCCCAGAAAAATTTTATGTTTTTTGCGCGCGTTTAAGGGCCACACGGCTAAACAGGCCCCCAGCAGCGCAAGGGCGCCCACGTTGACGTAAATAAACTCTTGCGGCAAGGCGATTATAAGCAGCCCCAGCGCGCACACGACCGCTTGGCTGATACATAAGCCGTCCATAATGTCCAAGAGGTTAAACGCGTTAGTCAGCCCCACCACCCATAAAAACGTAATGGCGTAGGACAAAAAACTATTTTGCACAAATTGCACGTGTACCCCGTAGGCCATCAGCGCAAGCGCGGCCGCCGCCTGCACCAGCAGTTTAAGCGCGACGGGTACGCCTTTGGGTTTGGTTAAATCGTCGGCGAGCCCGAGCGCAAAAATCAGCCCGCCCCCGATAAACACCCCGCGCAAATAGTGTAGTGTTCCGGTGGGGAAATCCGTCGTAAAGCGGATTATGGTAAGCGTGGTTAATACGGCAATAAAAATCAGCACGCCACCGATTAGCGGCACGCTTTTGCGGTGTTTTTTTAAGGAGCCGTCCGGTTTGTCTGCGAGTTTGCGTCCGGCGTAGCGGTAAACAAACGGGGCCAGTACCGCGCCGAGTAAAAACGGAAACAAAAGCGCAAAAGGATATAAGACAAAATCGTTCATAATTTTTATAATAATGGTGTAACGGAGATTTTTTATGCCCAAACTCATTTTAACATTTTCATTAGCCGTTTTGTTATGTGCGTGCGCTACGCTACGCAAAACGCCGGTTGTTACCGACTTAAACCATTACCGGCGTGTGGATTATTTCGCTTCGCACACGCAAGGCGCGTTTAAGGTAACGGGTACGCTAAATGATTTTTCTACGGACGGGGTACTGGTGGTTAAAAAATTGGGGGAGCAAGATTTTCAGGTCAGTTTGCTCTCTGCCGGAATGTTTCAGGTGCTCAAAGCCGTGGTAACGCCCGAAGGGATTGCGTGGGAGTATTTGTTCAAAGACGTGGATAATGCCCTTGTGCGCGGGCGCATTACGCAACTTTTAGATTTACTTTTGATGCCTAAAAACTGCCGAAAAATTTCCGTTAAAAACGGCGAAGCGGTGATAACGTGCAACGGCGTACGCACCAAAGAGCGGTTTTATTACGCGGATAATCAACCTTATCCCGTGCGCGCGCAAACCATTACCGCGCTAAATACGGCCGATTTGTCCTACGCGGACTATGTGCCCGCAGATGCCGACGGCGGACTTTTGCCGCACCATTTAACCTATAAAGACGGCAACATTACGCTCTATTTTACGTTGATTAGTTTGAGTGCGTAGCCCGCGCGCGCAAGATTAAAAACATTAGCGCGGGATACAACGTAAGCAGGGCAATTTTTGCGCCCAAGATAACCGCAACGGGTTGCGTGCGCAACGCGTAAACAACGCTTGCCGTTCCCGCGCAAACTAAAATCATCAGGAAAATCTTTTTATATTCGTAGGGAATAGGATAATTTTTTTGCGTAAAGGTAAATAAGGCCAGTGCCATCGCGCCGTAACTCAAGGCGACCGCCCACCCCGCGCCTAAAATGCCCGTAAAGGGTACGAGCGTTAAATTGGTCGTAATGCTTACCGCCGCGCCGAGCAAGGTAATCCACATTAACACGCGTGTTTTTTTGGTGAGCACCGGCCCCACCATAAAATTGATGTATAAGCCGTAGAAAAAATAACCCGTCAAAATAAGCGGAATAATGTGCAACCCGCCCCAATACGCGGGCCCGATTAAGTGAAATTTGCCGAAAATATTACTTTGGATAATCGGCCCCATTAAAAACGATAGGCCCAGCAAAAACCAACTGCCCAGCGCAAAGAAGTACGAAAACACCCGCGCAAACGTTTCTTTGGCGTCGGGCTCTTTGGCGTGGGTGAGGAAAAACGGCCGCCACGCTTGGTCAAACATAGATACCAAAAGCATCATAAACACGCCGATTTTGAAGTTCGCCTGATACACACCCACTTGTGCAGGGCCGACTAAATGCTGCAAAATGGGTTTATCAATCACACTGACAAATAAACTGGCCAACCCCGATGGTACAAACGGCCACGCAAAGCGGAGCATTTGCGCGCTCAAACGGGCGTTAAATTGCGGGCGTTTGGCTAAAAGTTCGCGCGCAATCACGGGCGATAAACACAACAGCGACGCCAGCGACGCAAAAATATTGGCCCACAAAATAGACGCAATCCCTTTATGCAAATACGCAATAAAAATAATGTTGCCCAGTACGTTCACCACGATAGACGCGGTCCGCACGCCGGCAAAATACCACGCGCGCCGCTCCAAGCGCAGTTTGGTAAAGGCAATCATATTGAGTACATCTAAAAATAAAATGACCGCCGCCAAGTGAAGTAAGTGCGTGTTTTGCGCCCCGATACCGAATAGCACCGCCGCCGGTTTGGCAAAAAGCCAAAGCAGCAGCGCGAGCACCGCGCCGTTAGCGAGAACCATATAAAAACAATGTTGGAAAACGTCGGTCTTTTGGTCTTTTTCGCTGGCAAAACGCAAGAAACTCTGGTCCATACCGAACAGGAAAACCACGTTGAGCAGGGCAATGGCGGCAAACGTGGTGGAAATGTAGCCGTACTGCGCCTGCACCAAATAATAGGTATAGAACGGCACCAAGCAGAAGTTTAAGAGCCTTGCCAAAATGGTGGAAGTGCCGTAAATAAGGGTTTCTTTGCCGAGTTGTTTAATGCTTGCCATACTAAAAAAGCGCGGCAGAACATACCCTTCCGCCGCGCATAAGGTTTATAATTTGACGAATAAAATTTCTAACAATTTTTTGAATTTGCCTTCAATTTTTTTCGTTTCGGCAATCGTTTGCGCGTGCGAAAGGGGCGTTTTTTCAATGCCGCAACCCATATTGCTCACCCACGCAAGGCCGAGCACATCAATGCCGCATTGGCGCGCGACTAACACTTCGGGCACGACGGACATACCCACCACGGACGCACCCAATTTTTTGAACATTTGAATTTCGCTGGGTGTTTCAAAGTTGGGGCCCGTTACCGCCAAATACACGCCTTCGCCCGCGCGGATATTCAATTTTTTAGCGGCCGCGAGTGCGGTTTTGCGCATTTGCTTGTTGTACGCTTCGGTCAAGTCAAAAAACATGGGGCCGAAAGCGGGGTCGTGATTGCCGATAAGCGGGTTGTTGCACATAAAATTGATGTGGTCTTTGAGCACGCACAACGCGCCCGTTTTAAGTTTTAAGTCCAGCGAACCTACCGCCGCGGAAACGAGTAATTTTTGTACGCCGAGCATTTTTAAGGTGCGAATAGAAATAGCCAAATCTTTCATAGGGTGCCCTTCGTAGAAGTGAAAGCGCCCCTGCATTACCACAATATTACGCCCTTTGTAAACGCCGAAAATCAAATTGCCCGTATGCCCGGCAACGGTGCTTTTGAGAAAATGGGGAATGGAAGCGTAAGGCACTTTAACCGCTTTTTCCAACGGGGGCACCGCGTTAGCAAGGCCCGAGCCGGTAATTAAAGCAATTTCGGGCGTGAAGTTTTTGGTTTTTTTGCGGATAAAGGCTACGGCTTTTTTTACTTGGTCAAGTTGGGTCATGGGGTCTCCTGTGTTACAAAAGTGTCCGCGCCGGAATAAACGCATTTTTTACGTGCGTGATTTCCTGCGCCAAAATAGCAACTGCGTCAAATCTTATACTATCAAATTTTAGGCGGTTTGTTTTAAGAAATAAGGCGGCGGCAAGGGTAAGACGTTTTTGTTTGGCGGCGGTAATCGCACCCAGCGGCCCGCCGAACGCCGCCGAAGCGCGCGTTTTGACTTCCACGAAAACGAGCGTGTTTTTATCCTGCATAATTAAATCAATTTCTCCGCCCTTTACCCTAAAATTGCGCGCGAGCAGTTTATAGCCTTGCCGTTGCAAATAGGTAAGGGCTTGTTGTTCGCCTTGTGTGCCGATAGCAGATGTGTTCATAGGGTAAATAAATCGCGCTGGGGCAGCAGCGCGCGAACGGGGGCAAAGGTTTTGCGGTGCTCGGGGCAAGGGCCGTATTGGCGCAAGGCGGCTAAATGTTTGGCGGTGCCGTAGCCTTTATGCCCGCTAAAATTATAGGCGGGGTAGCGTTTATCTAAAGTGTCCATATAGCGGTCGCGCGTTACTTTGGCAATAATGCTTGCCGCCGCCACCGCGAGCGATTTGGCGTCCCCGTCCACGACGGGCGTTTGGGGGATTTCCAATCCGGCGCATTTGTGCGGGCCGTCTATGAGTGCAAGTGCGTTAGTTAAAGGGAGTAATTTTTGGGATGCGCGGCGCATGGCTAAAAAGGTGGCTTGCAAAATGTTGAGTTCGTCTATTTCGGCGGCGGACGCAAAGCCGACGCCGTAGGTAATGGGGGATTGGGTAAGTAATTCAAAAAGCCCCTCGCGCTTTTTGGCGGATACTTTTTTGCTGTCGTTAACGCCCGCAAACTGCGCGGCAATTTCCGGCGGAATATAGCACGCGCACGCCACCACCGGCCCCGCCAACGGGCCGCGCCCGGCTTCGTCAATGCCGATTAAATGCTGCACGTTAAAATCGCGGCTGATTTGCCGGTCAAAAGCGAGTAAGGTATTTTCCATATTTTTATTATAACAAAAAGACGACGCCTTACATTTATAAATTGTTTTTGGAACAAGCAGTGCGTTATAATCAAAAAATATTGGGCGCGGGGGGTTTTTTTATCGTATAATATCTTAAACTAATTAAGGAGAGATGACTATGGCTCAAAATCCTGTGCTCAGGGAAGATAGTTTTGAGCGCTTAAACGCGCTAAATGTTGCGCAACCTATGACGTTGCAAGGCACCATTAACAAAACGTTTTTACTTTTGTTTATTTGTGTGTTATGTGCCATGTTCGCGTGGACCAATATGCAGATTTTTATGTCGGGTATCGTGTGGGTCATTGCGTTGGCGGCATTAGGGGTGGCGCTGGCTGTGAGTTTTAAGCCCGCGTGGTCGCCTGTCGGTGCGCCGGTGTATGCGGCGTTGGAAGGGTTGCTTTTGGGGGGAATATCGGCCGCGTATAACGCGCAGACAAACGGCATTGTGTTTAATGCGGTAGCCGTTACGCTGTTGGTGTTTTTCCTGATGCTGGCGGTGTACCGCTTGCAAATTATCCGCGTGACGCGCGGGTTTGCCATCGGCGTATTTTGCGCAACGGGCGCAATTTGTTTGCTCTATATCGGGTCGTTTGTGCTGTCGTTATTTGGGGTAAACCCCGCGTATTTAACGTCTAACTCGCCGTTGTCTATCGGGATAAGTGTGGTGGTTTGCATTGTGGCGGCGTTGAATTTTCTGTTAGATTTTAATTTTATTGACCAAATGACGCGCCGTTATGATGCGCCCAAATATATGGAGTGGTACGGTGCGTTCGGGTTGCTTGTTACCTTGATTTGGCTTTATATTGAAATCTTGCGGTTGCTCTCAAAAGCAAACAGCCGCCGCTGAAGATTTACTCAAAAAGATAATATCCCCGCCCCAAAGCGGGGATATTTATTTTGCGGGACAATCTGTTTTGCCCGTTATAAATTGATATAATTTGTATATCTTGTTTAAGGAGTTTTCGGTTATGCACCCTTTGTTAGCCGCGTGGATTTGTTGGGCCATTGTCGGCGTGTCGCCCATAGCGGGCAAGTATGCGGTCGGGCTGATTAGTCCCGCGCTACTGGTGTTTTTCGGCACGCTAATCGGCGTAATTTATTTTGCCCCTTGGGTAACTAAAAATCACCAATGGGGGGAACTCTTTGACAAACAAAATATAGGGAAGTTTTTGTTTATCGGGTCTTTCGGAACGTCGTTCTTTTTTACCATTTGTTTAATTGCTCTGCACTATACTACACCGGCAAACGCGGCTATTTTCCAACAATCGGAACTGATTTATTCGCTACTTTTTGCGTCCGTATTTTTGAAGGAAATTCCCAGCAAAGAGCAGATTTCTGGCAGTGCGCTTATTTTACTGGGCGTGATGATTATTTTAGTCAAAGAACGTTACACCCCGCATTTAGTGGGGGACCTAATGATTTTAGGCAGTACGTGGATGTTGCAGGCGGGTTCCACTATGGCTAAAAAATTGCCGAAAAATTTAGATTACCGCGTAATCGGTATGGCGCGCAACTTGTTTGCGTTGCCCACGCTAATTATTATATTGGCGGTGATGCACTTTATGGGTCAACCCTTTACCTTAAAACCCACCTTGCAAATGTTTGCCGTTTTGGGATATACGGGGTTATTCAAATACGGGTTAGCCATGGTCGTTTGGTATAAGGCGATACGCGCGTTAGATTTAAGCAAGGTAACGGCGATATATTTGTCCTATCCCGTACTCACCTTGGTATTATCGGCCCTGCTCGGTTTGGACCACCCCACTAAACACCAAATTTTGGGTTTATTTATCTCTTGCGCGGGCGCGTATTGGATCAGTATGACCATTAAAAAAGAAGGACACTAACCCGAAATAAGGTAAAATATAAGTATGCTTAAAATTGCACCTGTTTATGCCATTTGGCTTGCCTGTATTGCTACGGCCGCGAACGTAGTAATTTCTAAATTAGCCACACCTTATGTGACGTCGGCGGTATTTTTACTTTTCGCCTGTGCGTTATCGTGTGTGTGTTTCCGCTGCGTGTTTTCGCAGGCGGAGTGGTCGCGTCTGTTTGATAAAGACGTACGTTGGAAAGCGCTCGGTATGGGCACTTGCGGTACGGCGCTGACCATGACTATTTTTATGGTGGCCCTGAATTATACGACTCCCGTAAACAGCGCCATAGATAACCAATTTGAAATTATTTATTCGCTGATTTTGTCTGCCGTTATCTTAAAGGAACGCCCCACGTTGGCGCAAATCGGTGGCTCAATACTCGTGCTGGCAGGGGTTATTTTAATTGTGCTCAAAGGGGGGACATACGTCCAAGCCAAGGGCGATTTTATGATTTTGGGCAGTTTGTGGCTCTTTCAGGTGAGCCATATTTTTGCCAAAAAATTACCGGCCGATTTGTCCCCCAGCCAAATTGCCGCCGCGCGTGCCTTTTACGCTATGCCGGCACTGGCGATATTGATTTTTGCGCTGCGTATTATTCAGGGGCCGCTGTTGTTTGATGCACAACCTATGTTGTGGGCCACGCTGGTGGGTAGTGCGCTGATTAACTATTTTATCGGTAATGTGTTGTGGTACACCGCTATACGCAATATGGATTTGAGTAAAGCCACGGCGATTATTTTATCGTATCCGGTGCTGACGTATCTGTTTTCGGCACTTGCGGGCGAAGATGATTTTACACTTTACAAAGTTGTCGGTATGGTATTAGCCGTCGGCGGTGCGTATATTGTAACGACAACAGCCAAGAAAGGAGAAACAAAATGAAAAAACTCGTTTTATTTGATTTAGACGGCACGTTAATCAATGCGTGGGGGGCGGGCAGAACGTCCTTGTGCAAAGCCATGGAAACGCTCTACGGCGTCAAGCCGGAGTTTGAACACGCGCTCATTTCGGGCCGGACCGATTTGGATAATTTCGCGTTGGTGTACGGCTTAATCAAAAAAGGCAAAAAGCCGTCGGCGGCCGATATGAAAAAAATAACCGCCAAGTATTTGGAATTTTTACCGCAGGAAGTGAGCAAAGTTATCCGCGCCAAAAAATACAGCAAAGTAAAAGGGGTGGAAAAATTCTTAAAGTTATTATCCGCGCAAAAAGATATTATTTTAGGGCTCGGAACGGGCAATTTGCAAAAGGGCGCGTTTATTAAACTTACCCCGAGCAAATTAGACAAGTTTTTCACGCTCGGCGGTTACGGCGAGGACGGACACACGCGCGAAGAAATGCTCTGCGCCGCGCTCAAACGTGCCGAAAAGAAATTCAAAACTAAAATTACGCCCGATCAGGTCTATGTAATCGGCGACACACACCGCGATATTTGCGCGGCTAAAAATTGCGGTTTTCACAGCGCGGTTTTAACCACCGGTTTCGGCGAACCTAAAAAAATCCAGCGCGCCGCGGCGGAATTGGAAATGAAAGATTTTACCGATTTGGAAATGTGGGGCGTGTGGCTCGGGTTACAGACCGATCCCAAAGGCGTAAAACGCGGCAATTACATTATGCCCGCCAGTGCTATTGAACACGTGTTTTTCAGCCGCACGGGCATTGATGAGGACCGCTTGAAAATGTTACGCATTAAAAAATATTCGGATTTGGAATCCGGTACCATTATGTAAGGATTTTTAGTATGACACACAACCAAAACGCAGTAGAACGCTTTTTAGACGCGCTTGCCGGAGCCGAGCCTACCCCGGGCGGCGGTGCGGCGGCGGCGTGTACGGGGGCGATGGGGTGCGCGTTAGCCTCTATGGCGGTGGGCACCACCCTCAAACGCAAAACGATTTCCCCCGACGTGCGCGCCAAATTGGAAAAAAGTTTGGGGATGTTGCGCTCTTTTCGCAGTGAATTACAGGGATACATCCAAAAAGATGCCGAGGCCTACACCGGCTATTTGACGGCGGTAAAACTGCCTAAAGAATTGCCCGCGCGGGAACAGGCGGTGCAAGACGCGTTAGTATTTGCTTCAAAAGTTCCGGCCGACTCGGCCAAAGCCGCCTTGTGCGCCTTGCGCGAGATTGATAATATTAAAGATTTAGTGGCTCCGGTCATTATGGCCGATATCTTTTGCGCGCGCCATTTATTACAGGCGTGTATTAAATGTGCCGTTGAAAATATGCGGGCCAATTTAGTATACATTAAGAATACGGATAAGACGTCGGAATTGGAAAAACAAATCAATACTTTTTTGAAATCGTGCTAAGATAACTATGACAAGTAAAATGCAGAAACGTAATGCCATGCTCAGCGTAATTTACAGCATGTTGCCCGAAATTGACAACGATTACGCGGCTAAACTTGTCTTTACCTTGGAAGGTAAAAAAACGCTTTCTGCCTTGCAACAGGATATCGCCGACGCGTCTGCCCAACTCAACTCCGACTCCCCGCTGGCCGACACCATTATCGCCAAAATGCTTTTGGACGAGTGTTCCTTGCCGGCCGCCTTGCGCCAAGTGCGCATTTGTAACAATTTTACGTCCATTAGCGAGTTATGCCACGCGCTCAATATGGGCGCGGCAGACGAAGAAATGCTGATCGCTACGTATGCGTCGTTTTCGTCGCGCAGGTATTTTGATAAGGAGTTTGAAGCAGCCTTGGCGCATGTGGGCCTGAGCGCGGATACGGACGAAGAACGCGCCACACAGGCACTACTGATGCTGTTGGAAGAAGCCAAAAAAATACAAGCGGGCGACGAGGAAATTTTACGCAAAAATAAACGGGAAATTTTCCGCTTGGCGGACCGCCACCATATCCCCGCCAAATTAACCCAAAAACTCGCGCAGTTGTATGTGCACCCGTGCAGTATTGATTTTCGCAAAGAGTTTGACCGCCTTTACCAAAATTTATTGCAAATCAATATGTCCAAAGACTTGTGCGCGTGTATTGCCGTGCGGGTGATGTTGTGCCAAATTACCGAAACAAACGCCACGCAAATTGCCGAAATTTCGCAAATGTTGGGCAACCTGATTTTAGAAGAAGATTTACTTATTATTGCATGCCGCTACCTGCGTACGCGCACCCCGCAGGATATTGCGTCTACCTTTGAAGCGGTGTTGCGGAAATTGCCTTTTGTGGATTATCCGGAAGAAAACCTTTCGCTCGCCGTGCGCGTGTTGGTGGACGGCACCAAAGAGTGTTTTTCGTGGGCGTCGCAACAGGCTTCCCTGCGCCATGACCGCGAAGTGTTGCGCCGCAGTTTGCTTAAAGACCCGCTTTATAACGGCTTTGAGTACGATTTGACCGAGCGTTACGGCGGTAAAAAATCCTTTGCGCAGTTAGACGGCGAATTTCACGATTTGCTTGCGCACTTGCCCTATTTCCGCGACCCGCAGGATAATAAGGAAATCGCTTGCAAAATATTACTGGGCAATTTATCGCAGGAAGAAGGGGTCAAACAGGCCACTTATACGCTTAACTTAAAAGAGCAAACGCTTGCGCAGGGCGTGTCGCCGGAACTGATGAAACATTATTTGGGGAGTAAATCACCCGAAGAATTAACCGCGTATTTTGAAAAAAATTTAGCCCCGTTTACCTTTTGGAAAACCGACCGCGAAAAGTATTTACTTGCGCTGCGCACGCTAATCGGGGAACTCAACGGCACGTATAACCATAAACTGACGCGGTTTGTGTTGGAAACGTTGGAAAACGGGGAAGCATTTAGGCAGGTGGAGGATGTTTTATCGTCGGCAGAACGTAAAAAAATGAACCCGCGCCAAACCGATTATTTAATCGCGCAATTTGCGTCCCGTTTTCAAAAAGAAAAAAAATAACAAAAAATACTAGTCAATTTGAAAAGAATTTGCTATGCTATTATCGTATGTAGGATACCATAATAAAAAGGGTGAAAAAAATGAGATATTGGGTTTACATAAATGACAAAGTAGATGGACCTCACAACGAATCGGACTTAGTTACGCTTCGGGGTTTTACGCCGGATACGCTTATTTGTTCGGAAGAATCCGCTTCCAGCGGCAACCAGCAATGGATGAAGGCTTCTTCGGTTTTTGAATTTGACCAAGAACCGGCCGGACCTTTCGGCGGCGGGATGGATCAGCGCACCAAAGAACAACTTTTTTCTAAATTAGATGCGTTAATGGACGAGTTTGCCCAGTTGCGCTCGCGCCTTAACGATATGGAAGCGCGTTTAGAGCAAAAAATTGACCAAGTCCCCGATGCCACTATCGGCAAAACCAAATTGGAAACCATTTCCAACGCGCACTCTATCCTTGCGGAAGAAACTGCGTCCAATACTTTCTCTGAAAACGATAAGTTGGAAAATACCACCGAATTAGTCGCCCAAGCGGAAGATATCGTCGCTTCCGCTAATCAAGAAACCCAAAATCCGGAAGAAACATTAGAACCCGCAAAAGATGATTTAGTCATTCAATCCGCTATGGATTCTATGTATAATGCCCAACTTGCACAAGAGGCGGAAAATACTTTCCAAGATTTATTGAGTCCTGTGCAAGCGGAAAAACTCGCTAAAGAAGCGGAAGGCGTAGTGGAAGAAAAAATCCCTGCCGAAACTACTCCGACCGAAGAAGATGCGCAGCGCGATGCCCTTATTAAAGAAATCACTTCACCCGATCAAGAAGATGTAATTGACCAAATTATTGAAGAAAAGAAAGAAGAGAAGGAAGAAGAATTTGAAGATTTGATGGCGGTTGATGCCGTTCCGGCACCCGAAGAACAGGCCGAAGAACCCGCCGTTGAACAAGTAACCGAAGAACCCGCCCTTGAGCCGGTGGCCGAGGAACAAGCGGAAGAACCCGCCCTTGAGCCGGTGGCCGAGGAACAAGCGGAAGAACCCACCCTTGAGCCGGTAGCCGAGGAACAAGCGGAAGAACCCACCCTTGATCCGGTAGCCGAAGAACAAGCGGAAGAACCCGCCCTTGAGCCGGTAGCCGAAGAACAAGCGGAAGAACCCGCTGTTGAACAAGTAACCGAAGAACAGGCAGAAGAGCCCGCGCTTGAACCGGTAGCCGAAGAACAAGCGGAAGAACCCGTTTTGCCGGTGGCTGAAGAACAGGCGGAAGAACCCGCCCTTGAGCCGGTAGCCGAAGAACAAGCGGAAGAACCCGCCCTTGAGCCGGTAGCCGAAGAACAAGCGGAAGAACCTGCCCTTGAGTCGGTAGCCGAAGAACAAGCGGAAGAACCTGCCCAAGCACAACAAGATTTGCCTTCTTTAGATGATTTGAACAGACCGCAAATAGACCTTAGTACGGAAGAACCCGCCCTTGAACCGGTAGCCGAAGAACAAGTGCAAGAACCGGTGGTTGAAGAACAAAAGGAAGAATCTTTTGAAGAATTGATTCCTACCGAACAAGGACCGAAACAGGAAGACGAAGGCGGTTTGTTGTCCGATACCGATTTGGAATTAGCCAAAACGGATTTATCGTTGGAACTCAGCGAAGGTGTTTCCGTTAAAGAATCTGCCGAAGAACAAGCGCAAGAACAACAAGGCGAGCCGACGATGTCTTCTTTACCGGAAGACGAGCAGCAAGCCGTTGCCGAAACGACCGAAAATAACGAACAAGCTGCGTCGTTTACGGATTTGATGAATAGCGGTTCTTTTGAACAACCTGCCGAAGAGCAGGCCGAACAACCTGCCGCTGAAGAAGAACCGGCAACCGAAGAGCAGGCCGAACAACCTGCCGCTGAAGAAGAACCGGCAACCGAAGAACAGGCCGAAGAACAAGCCGAACAGCCCGCCCAAGAAGAACAAGCCGAAGAAGACTTTGAAGGCGAAACCATGGATGCCGGCGAAATGACGGAAATCCAATTGCAAGAAGGTTCCACTTATTTAATTTCCGACTTCGTACCTTCTGCCGATCCGGAAAAATCATTGGAAGAACAATTAGCCTCTAAAGATGTAAAGGAAGATACCTTTGCGTCGCAAGATGTGCAAGATATGTTGGCTTCTTTCGTAAAAGTCCGCGAAGATGAATCGGAAGAAAACGAACAAAAAGGGAGGGCCGGCAGCGACGAGGCTATTTTGAACTTGGAAGATCCGCTCAAAGACAGACGCGGCGCTTCCTATGATATCCGCACCGTCCCCATGGTGCAGGACCCGACCGATACCGAACGCTTAAACGTAGAGGCGTTATCGGAAAATGATGATGTGAATATGCAGCATGAAGTTAAGTCGGAGCAGAACACCCCCTCTAACTTAAATAAAATCATCATCAGCATTTTAGTGGCGTTACTCTTGGCGGTAGGGTTGTACTTCGTGTTGGCCTTTATGCATATGATTCCCGACAGCGTCAACGTGTTGGGGGCTAAAAAGGCCGCACCAGTAAGCGAACAAGTCGTTAATGAAATATATGAAGAACCCGCTGCCGTAATTGCCGAAGAAGTGCCCGCCGCACCTAAAGAAATTACCCGCGAAGAAATTGTTATGCGGTTGCAAAATTATCTGTTGCCTAACGGACGCATGTTGCGTGAATTTATTGAGCAAAAACACGCCACCATTGATCCCAGTTTGATTACGTGGGATGCCGCACCCGTAAATGCAGACGAGTATCTGGTCAATATTAAAGTTCCGCCGGCCACGCCGCAGAGTTTTAAGATTACCTATCGTTTCAATTACAACGCGCAAACCAATGCGTTAGTGCCTACTATTTCGGACTCTAAAGCCTTAATGGCCGAAGCAAGAGGCATGTAAAAAGCCGTTTGATTTAACGCCTTAAGACCCCGCTTGAAAAAGCGGGGTTTTCATTTTATATCCCGCACTACGACCCTGCGGGATGACGGGTGGGGGGGACCCTGCGGGTTGACCTAATAAAAAACAAGGGACATGCTGAATTTATTTCAGGGTCTGCACCGCTTAATGGATTAGAAAAGCGGAGTGGTCCCGAAACGAGTTCAGGATGACTATTTGTTGTTTATGCGGAAGTTAAAAAGTAAACAGGGAGTTTAGCCCGATTTTGGTAATGAGTTTATCCAAAAACCCTTCGCGCTCGGGGGAAGTTTCCGTCGGGTCGGACGAGTCTTCCATTTGTAAGGTGTGGTAAATGATAGCAAGCGCGCCCGTAAAAAGCAGTAAATCGGGGGCTTCTTCTTTATTATCGTTTTCCGTTTCCGGCTCCAAGAAAGACCAGCGCACTTTATTGACTTGGAAGATGTCGCGCACGATAGGCTCGGTAAAATCGCAAACGCCGTTACCCGTTAAAATAATTTGCGTGGGGGCTTTTTGCGCAAAACTAACCAGCGACTTGCCCAGTTCGCGGTAAAGGCGCCGAATCATAAATTCGGTAGCGTCTTCTATGGCGTCATCAATATATTCGTCGGGTGTGTAATTATCTAAAATTTTTTGTGCTTCGCTAACGTCCTGCTCTAACAATTTGGCAAATTGTTTAATCATTACGTTATCCCCAAACGCCAAATTGATGCCCTCCATCACGAGCCCCTTATTATAAAGTAGCGCGGAAGAGGAGTTATTGCCGATATCTATTACCAGCGTGCGGGATTTTTTCTCCGACGGGGAAGGTAATTGCTGGACAATCGGCACCGCGCTGGGAAGTAAGCGGTAATTGGACACATTACACAAATGCAGTATATTTTTTAAGTCGGCTAAATAAGACGTGTCCGCATAGGTAATAAGCGTTTGCGCTTCTAACGACACGCCCACCCGTCCTTTGGGGTTGTGTATGCTTTCCTCTCCTTCCACCACAAAAGACTGCGCCCATACGTCAAGTACCTGTGTTCCCGCCGGTAAAACGGACGGCACCGCGTCGTCTAACGCTTCTTTGATATCTTGCTCGCGTATAATGCAGTTGCGCGCGTTGGCAATTCTAAAGCCGGTGCGGCGTTGGAAAGAGAGCATCGGCCCGCGCACACCGATTAAAATTTTGGGGTTAAGCCCGATAAACGGCGCCAGTTCTTCCAACACGTAGGTTAACTCGTCTTGGGCGGGGCCGACATCTAACACTTGCCCGTCCTGAAAATGCGGGCACTCAAAGCGGGCCAGTTTGGTAATACGCACGCTTCCCTGCTCCGTATCAAAGAGTGCTACGGCGGCAGAAATACCTTTTCCGTAAAAATCAAGGGATAATATCGTGCGATTCATAGATTTATTTTATCAAATTTAGGTAACAATACCAATTAAGTGTTTTTTTGCTTATTTTTTGGGCTAAAAAATACGTGTTGCCCATGTTTGGAAAAGTATTTTTTAAGCATATACAACGCCAGTGCGGTGGCTACCGCGTCGGCAAATACGGGGGCCAAAAATACGCCGTTGAGCCCCCAAAACAGCGGTAAAATCAGCAGCAGCGGTATAACCAATAAAATCTGGCGCGACAGGCTCAAAAACGCCGCCGTTAACGGCTTGTTGATGGCTTGGAAAAAAGTGGTAGAGAGCATTTGCACGGGGACCAGTGCCAAAAGTAAATTGAAAATGCGGATTACGCGCGCGGACATTTCAATAAGCGCTTTGTCTTCGTGGTTAAAGATAGCGGCTACCTGCGGGGCGAACAATTCCAATAAAATAAATCCGCTTGCGGCAATCGTCACGCCCCAACGCATAGCCATTTTAAGGGTTTGTATGGCGGTGGTATATTTGCGTGCGCCGTAATTATACCCGATAAGCGGTTGCGCCCCTTGCGAAATACCCAGCACCGGCATAATGACAATGGTGTTGATGCTGATAGCAATCCCCATGGCCGATATGGCAATATTCCCGCCGTATTTTAACAGCGAGTGATTGAGTATCACGTTAAGCGCGCCCGAAGCAATTTGAAACGCAAATTGGGAAAACCCGATGGCTATAGACCCCACTACAATATCGCGGTGCAAGATTAAATTTTTCCATTGTAAGCGGTAGCGGTGGCGGTGGCCGGTTAAGCAGAAAATCACCCACAGAAAAGAAATGACCTGCCCGCACAAGGTGCCCATGGCGGCGCCTTTAATGCCCCAGCGCAAACCGAAAATAAAAACGGGTGCGGCCGCTAAATTGATAAATGCCCCGATAAACTGCGTGGCCATCGCCGTTTTGGGCCTACCCGACGAGCGGATAAAGTGGTTTAAGCCCACGCTGATGGAAAATAAAAAATACCCCGGAAATACAATCAGCGCATATTCGCGTGCCAGCGGGAGTACTTCGGCGTCCGCCCCGCAAAAACCGAGCAGTTGGTCTAAAAATAAATAACTGATTAGCGTGGCCGTCCCCGAAACAAGCGTAAGCAGTACAAACCCGTTACCCAGTACCCGTTTGGCTTCTTCTTCTTCTTTTTCGCCCAAGCGGATAGAAAAAAGCGCGTTACTGCCTACCCCGATCAGCGCACTAAAGGCCATATAAACAAGCCCGATCGGGAAAAATACCGTGATTGCCGCAATCCCCAACGACCCCACATCCTGCCCGACGTAAATGCGCGAGATGATGTTAAACAAGGCGTTAACAAACATCCCCGCAACGGCGGGTGCGGAAAATTTAATCAGTAAGGCCGATAAGGTTTTATCCTTAAAGGGGTTTTTAGCGGTTTTGAGTTGTCTGGCCATAAGTAGAATATAAAACCGCCGGATTTCGGCGGGCTTATACTTATTTTATCATATTTGGAAGATATCTGCATAGATTGCATATATTACGCCAGAAAATGCTACAATAATTTACGGAGGGTTTGCTATGTTAAAAAAATTATTATGGGTAGTAACTTTTTGTTTTATCGCCACGTCTGTGGCTTTTGCGGCGCCGCTTAAAGTGTGGCCGTCGTTGCTTAATGAAAACGAGCGTGATTTGGGGCGCCGGCCGATTTCGCTGCACTTCAATCAGCCGGTGGCGGGGCTCGGGGAAGATACCGCTTTAGCGTCGGAGAATTGCCCCTTTACCATTACGCCAAAAATTGCGGGTACGTGCCGCTATAACGGCGCACAAACATTGACGTTTGAGCCGAATGAAAATTGGCCCGCGGCTACGCGTTACACCTTAACGCTGCCCGCCGGTTTTACCTCGCAAGTAACTAAACAAAAATTGGCTAAACCCTACACGGTTTCTTTTAATACCGCGCTTGTGCAGGTGGAGCGGACCTTGCCGTATAAGGACGAACATTGGATAAACTTAAACCCCACCTTATACGTTTTATTCTCTATGCCGGTGAAAGAAGATATCGCCAAATTTATCACCTTAACCGCCGGTAAAAAAAGCGTGCCGGTTTCCGTACGCGGCGTTTCCAAAGAAGAATTTGAGAAAAATTTTCACTACGGCAATTACGAAAACGCAATCGCACTGGTCCCCACCAAAACGCTTTCAAAAGGGACCAAATATACCTTATCTTTGCTTAAAGGCTTGCCCTCGGTGCAAGGCACGCAAGGGTTAGGCAAAACGTATCAAACCTCCTTTTATACCTACCCCGATTTAGCCGTGTTCGGCACGACTAACGAAGGGTGTTTGCCGTTTACCGCGTCGGTAAATTTTTCTTCGCCGGTGCGTATGCGCGAACTGATGCGCGCCGTGTCGATTAAGCCGGCCAGTGCCAAAAAAGCATTGGAACGCGCCGCTTTAGACGCGCTGGGCTACGAAGAAACCGATAAAAAAACCGGACGCGCTTATTTCCGCACGCCGCTTACGTTTTTAGATTTCAAACCCGAACAAGACGTAGAAGTTTCCATCAGCGGCGATTTGAAAGATATTTACGGCAATACGTTGGGGAGAGATTATTTCTTTGTCGTTTCCAATCAAGGCTATTGCCCGCGGGTAGA
>Ga0310690_10001288_pt1 | contig 45060 bp, 63 predicted proteins | sample AusTroGonzalo_MG_2_FD_207661 | JGI IMG/M metagenome (GOLD analysis project Ga0310690, IMG submission 207661) | Bovine rumen microbial communities from tropical cattle in Woodstock, Queensland, Australia - Gonzalo_04 (v2) (version 2) | ecosystem: Host-associated > Mammals > Digestive system >... | reverse complement strand
GGAAATGCTACGACAGCGGATAACGTTACTTCGCAAATTAGCAAAATTGCGAACTCAAATCAATTAGCCACATATGTCGAAAGCAATGGCTTTGCTCATGACACAATCCCGATTTCAACAAAAATCATTAGTGTAGTGTGCGATACTTCCGACTATTTCGCACGAGTGGTGAAAGCTACGGATGGCACTAGGTGGGCTTTCCAAATAGTCCACTATAATGGAACACCTGCTTTAACGGGGTTAAATTTCGTTCTAACTTATTACTATAATTTATGACAATTACTTGATAATCGTGGCGCTCAAAACCCCTGTGTAAGAGGAAGGAACAGTGGTTCCAAACGAAATTTCTAAATTTGAAGAATTAGCTGTAGTTATAGCTATTGCAACACTGTTAGTGGTTCCATATCTCACACACACAGCGAAATCTTTCGATGCTTTGGCTGTAAAGCCTGTGTTGAAATATATTCCAGTTCCCGCTTCACCTTTTGTGAAGGAAGCAGTAATTATATATACATCGGGATACTCTAGTATTGTACCCTCTATGCTTGCTAAACTTGTTCTTCCACTCACTAATGATGGAGCGTGAACTCTGGGCGCAAAATTGCTAGTATATAATATTTATAAGCCAATAAATATTATGCTAATAATGGCTGAAATGGGCGCGACAGACTCGTAAGACCAAAGGCAGGGTCATTATAAACAAAGATACCAACAAATGCGAAGCGCTTGGTACGGTAAGCCAAAATTTAAAAGGATAGAATATTGTGATGGCGGAAAAGGTAGACGCTTACACATAAGATTGGAACCGACTGAATTGCGGTTGTGGGAGTTCAATCATGTAAGGTGCAAATCCTTACTCACAATATTCCATAAGGTAATCCTTATAAAAGTTATCAGCTATATAAACCGTTAAGCGCCTAAGCAATATACTGCAAAGTTACCGCCCGTCCAAGGCGTACCGTCACCTTTAACGAATCTTACATACCAAACGCCATACTGATTATAAAGTAGTGAAGGGATGGTATTTGCTGTATTTGTGACAGCGGAGTAAATAATAGAGCAACCGTTTTCACTAGCAGGGATTGCGATATAACCATTAGCATTACACGTACCTATAAACGAAAACGCCGTAAGGTTGCCGATTTTAGTTTTCAAATTGCTAATTTGCGAAGTAACGTTATCCGCTGTCGTAGCATTTCCACCTGATCCGGTATTGATATTTGTGTTTGCCGCAATAACCTGTGTAGCTTTGTACAAAGTGTTATTGTAGATGAACTGTTCTCCGATTTCATACCTTCTTGAAGCTACAAGATTAGCCTGCCTTGTTGCTATGACAGTCTGATTAGCTTTATTGCCATTTATGGAGTCAATCTGAGTCTTTACACCGCCACTTGTAACAGGCTTTGTGCTACTTGCTGTAGGGGTTGTGTCCCATGAAGATGCACCACTTGCGTATGTAGGGAGCTTTTTATCAATCTCTGTTTTAAGGCCGCCACTTGTAACAGGCTTTGTGCTGTTCGCTGTAGGTGCCGTGTCCCACGCTGTTGCATCACCTGCATATGTAGCAAGCTTATTATCAAGGGAAGTCTTTACACCGCCACTTGTAACGGGCTTTGTGCTTGCCGCTGTGGGGGCTGTGTCCCAAGCCGTTGAATCTGCCGTATATGTCTTAAGCCTGCTTAACTCAAGGTTATCTATGTCAGTTTCTGCCGCGGTAAGCCTTGTATCTAAAGCACCTATAACAGAAGCTGTCGCAAACTCTATCCATGTACTCCAAGTTGTGCCGTCATAGCCTCTCTTATAAGTCTTTCCTTCAGATGTTACTATTGACTGAATCACATCGGAAGCGCCGGGGCCTTTAACTACTGTGAGCCTGAATATTGACAAAGGATTTGAGTCAATTCCTGTCGGAGCATTGGTAACATAGAACGAAGTAGAAGACTTATAGTAGTTTCCGTATGTTGTGACCGTATCAAGGTCAGTTTGTGTTGATATCGCCTTATCAGCTTCAAGCCTTATAAAAGCATCATTGAAGCTATTTATAAGGGCTTCAACGGTCGTGCGAACGCAGTTTGTACCTATAGCGATAGTATCATTTACATTGATCTGTGCTGTTGCTTTTACAAGGTTAGAATCAACGTCAACGAAGATATCGTCTATAGGATGTGGAGACTGCGCAATTGTGGAAGTCTCTATTTCTGCGAAATTCTCTGTAAGGTTCGCGATATTTCCACCATATGCGGATAACTGCCAATATGTTGAATCTGTCGGCAGATTGCCTGTTGTAGTGCCTTTTGCGATATATGAACTATTCTGATATGTAACAAGGTCTAATAGTTCATAAGTCGTCGCAGCGTTATAATCGCCTTTAGGCATCAGTAATACTCTTCCGGCACTAATCATCTTATGCTACCTCCCATTCTAAGTTACCTGTTGTTGTATTTACCTGGAAATTAAACATGTTTGAATCATACATGAGTTCTCCGGTCGTGAAATCAATGTTAAAGTGCGGGTCATTTAAAAGCGCTGTTATAGCATCAAGCGCACCCTGTGCATCACTTGCGGCCTGTTCTGCGTCTGTCTTTGCACTAGACGCTGTATTTGCCGCATCTACGGCGTCTGTCTTTGCCGCGCTTGCAATAGATACGTCCTGTGCCACTGTCTCAGCATCGGTTCTTACCTGTTCTTTCATGGTATTTGTCTGAGACATATAAGTTGCCGCATTTGCTTCAGATGTAGCCGCATTTGCCGCGCTAGTTCCTGCATCCTGCGAAGCCTGACTTGCAGTGTTGCAATAGTACATTGAATTGTCGGTATCTTCATTAAGTCTTGTTCCTGTACCACCAACGGCAAAAGACCTTGCTTCTGTCGCATAAAGGCTTACACCTGTTGCATACTCAGCCGCAAGTGCTGCGCTGTTTGCGGCCTGCGTTGCTCTACTTGCGGCCGCATTTGCGGAACTTAAAGCGGCGTTCGCACTATTTTGCGCATCACCTGCAAAAGCTTCAACACTTGCCTCTATCGACTGTGCCGAAGATATAAGGTTTTCTGTCTCTTCTTTTGCGTGCTGTGCATCTGATGCACTCTGTGCTGAATCGCTTGCGGCCTGTTCTGCTCTTTCTGCGTACTCTCTTGCTGTCGCTGTCGCAGATAAGTTATAGTTGCCTACGGTGATCTTACTCGTGGTTGAGCCATCATCTACAGCAAGCAAATGATTGTCCGTAATGGTGGTTATTTCAGGCAGTGAACTTATAGGAATATTAGCCATTTCTTACCTCCTTACGAAACACGAATATATCTAGTTACATTTCTTGAATCTGTATCTATCACTTCCCATGTACCACCAAGGACTGTTCCCGGTGATACGCCTCTTGAACTGTAGACACTTCCAACAGGATATGCAGCTCTTAAGACTATCTGTTTATAGTCATAATCTCTTACAAAGGCACATACTGCGGAAGATGTAGGAATCGCGGTGTTATCATCCGTTACCATAGGAAGTACGGAAGCGATAGCATCAAGCATAAGCGCAACTCTTGTATAATTATCAAGGTCGGGCTGTGTGATAGTATCAAGAACCTCTTTATTAGAGTGGTTATGCCTATTAGATTTATTTAAGGAAATATCAGTTGTCATGGAATTTAGGACAGACTGTACATTCTCCTGCGCTACATATCCGGGCGGTACCTGTGCACCTATGTTGAGTGCCGCAGTATTTGAATTTATCGCATCGATAAATTCGTTATACTTTTCGATTACAAGATTTCCGAGTGAATCAAACTGCTCCTGCATTTCTGAAGTGCCAAGCGCGGGAGTATCGGGAAGACCTGTAACGCCCTTTCCTGCTCTATCTTCAGACGTAATTTTCTCAAACATTTTTTCTCTCCTTATTTGATGTTTCCTGCCTGCGTGTATTCCACAGCAAAGTCATTTACTCCAAGCGGTTCATTAAGAAGGTCATTTATAAACCTAAACCGCACATGAGGAAGCTTTTTAAGCCTTATCTTTGCCGCTGTAACACGCTGTGTTCTATTGCACGAAAACGTCACTTTTGAAAAGGTTAGGTTCTCAAAAGACAGATACTTAAGAGTTGCGACGTCATTTTTTAGAAGCGTCCATTGTCCGTCTTTTTGCGCCCATATCTGAACAGATGATGATATTTCAGGCATACACCTTAAGGCGACATACCTGTAAGTCTTTTTCTTGTAGAAAAGCTGTTGCGATATGTCGGCTGTCTCCCATACGGAAGTTATCGCCTCCCCATCATCGTTATAGGACTCAAGATCCTTTTCATCGGTATACCACTTGTATACCTTGCCACTTGTAGAGCCAAAGAATAGTTCTCCATTTATCTCAAAAAGACAAGTGGCCGGAACATTGGTAAAGTAGAATCCCGCATACTGTCTTGTCGCATACGGTCTTGACCTGTCTGTACGCATCGGCTGAAGACCGTCAAGAATGTACAGATGGTCGTTTATCGCAAGGATATAATAGTCTTTCCATGTATAAGCTATCGCGTTCTCAAGGTTCTCTTCTTTTAAGAGCTTGCCTTCAAGATAATAGCTTCTGTCCTGGGCGTATTTTTCACCCGTGATATCCTGTGCTGTTACTGCATACACTCCAAGGCGCGTTAAAAAAACAGGCTCCGTTGCAAGATATGAAAAAGCATACTTGCTTATAGCGCCTGCTCCCTGAAGAGTGTTTATAAGTTTAAATACAGGTTCGTCATTTACAAGATCACCTTCGCGGATAAGGATTGATTGTGTCATTTCGTTATAGTCCTTATGCGCTGCAAGGTAGTTGTTTATTATCGAATATCCCATGATAGCCGACGTATCACTTCCAAGCTTTGAATACCATGTGTCGGCAAAATATGTAGGGTCATATTGCTGTGAAAACCAGTCACAGTTGATATAAGTATAAAGTGATCCGTCTCTTATTCCTTGGTCGGGATTTCCTGAGATAAAGAGTCTGTCACCTGCACCGTTTACGCCAAACATAGCGCCTATCGTGCAGTGGTTAATCCTGTCTGCATATCCGGGCACAGTCCTATAAGCCTGTATCTTTACGTTATCTTCACCAGTTATAGGACTTGGACCCGGTGGATTAACAAAAGATACGACTCCTGTTGACCTGTTTACGGAAAACGCGCTTCCTTCGTAGACTTCAACCCAGTTACCACTTGAGTTTAAAAGCCAAGCTTTAACAGTCGTTGCATCAAGGCCGCCAAAGGTAAGCTGAAAGTCTCTTACTGAGCCTTGGTCGCTCTTTACAAGAAACTGCTCGATAAATGCGGGTTGTAATAGGTTAAGTGGTTCATAATCTGTGCCGCCTCCCGTGTAGTTCTTTGCGATAGTAAGAGTCGGGATATAGGCCATATTCTCTACAAGCTGTACCGATGTTCCGTTATATATACGTAGCTTTGTACCATCCAAGATAACAAGCATTTGGTTAAGCTGAAAACTTACTGACCTATGCTCTGCCATTCCCGTATATATAAGCGTTATGCTCGTATCGCCTGTCTGAAGCAAAATATTATTTGGTTCTGCGTCATGGTCTACAATAAAATTTGTTATATGATCTATCCACTTTGAGCCCTTGGGAGCTGTCAGGTTATAAAGCTTATTTCCTGCGTGTATAAGCCATACGTCCGTTGTTGATAGATGGTGTACACCGTAGATTGTCTCACCATAATCTGCAAAGAGCTTATAGCCCATTCTCTTACGGATCTTGCCCGGAACAGAACGTATCATGTTCTCGGTGTTAGGCGACTTTGTATCATCAACCGTTGAGGCTTCAGACGTAAAGTCTGCACCAAGAAACGACGTTGCTTCATATACTTGTCTTTTTGGACTTTTCGGAACATTAAAATTTACAGCCATTATGCCCACCCACTAGAAGGTAAAAACTTCTCTTTCTTAGGAACTAGTGCGCCTTGTGATAGAGCTTCCCTGCCAACCTCAAATTCGTTGCGGTAAATAGTGGAAGTAGAAAGGTCGTCGTCCTTATATAGTTCTGAAGCCATATACAAGGGGACAAGTGCCGCAACTTCAGGGTCAAGGGCCATTTCTTCTTCATCCGGCGTATCAAGCGTTATAAACTGCGGATATGCTCTGTAATGAATGATATATATACCCTGCTTATCTCTTGGTATCACAAGGGTCTTATCAGCTTCTTGGAAATACTTATCAGCAACGATATAGTCATTTCCTGTATATCCAAGCGAGTAAAGCTCTGCCGGAGCAAGCTGATAAAAGTCAGGAAGTAATTTGGAAAGTTCAAGCCTTATGAAATTCTCATACTGCGGAACTGCTTCATCTGTTGCAAACTTGCATCCATAAAAGCATACGTTTGACACATTTACGGGTGAATCAGCAACGACAACAAGTTTCACGGTCGTATCTTCTTCTTCGCCTGTATATGGTACGTTTCCTTTATAGGTCGTAAAACCTTCAGATGATACTTCAAAGTCTATAACTTCAGTCTCACCGATAATGAGTTTGCAGCTTGCAGGCACGCCCTGAATCTTAAAATAGTAGCTCTGAGCACCAACAGCGCTATACTCCTTAGTATCTGAGATTATAGTTTCCGTCCTAAACCCTCCATCCTCAATCATATTGTCAAATGGATAGTTGAAGTACGTATACTCTTTGATTATGAATTTTCCGGCAGTAGACAACAGCTCTAAAGCTTCATTGCAAGCCTGCGGCATTGCATTTACATATTCCATAGTCGCGGAATCATTGGGGATATTCCTTTGTGATCCTGTTATGGAAAACATCTTTTGAAGCGTTGCATACTTAATATCTTTCCAAGTAATCATTTCTTACCCCTTTTTCTTGCCTGTCTTTTTTGGCTTTTCTGTAACCACCGGGATATCTTCTTTTTCTACTTCCTTAAAAGCAAAATTATCTCCAAACACGGCAGTAACTTCAAAGGTCTTACCGTCTCTTTCAAATTTTTCACCAATAACCATTTTGTGATCTCCTTTAATAAGGGGGCCAAAAGGCCCCCAACTCATCTTTAAAGTGCTGTTGATGAATCAGCGCTTCCGATCATCATTACATGACGCCAGTTAGGATGTGTGATAGACATTCTCGCAAAGCCGTTGTAAGTAAGGTTACGGGAATGTACGTCAACATCTGTCATAATGTCAAGCTTTGTTCTGTCATAGAACTTTGTTCCCTGAAGAGCCTTCATAGCTTCGCTTGAAAGAAGGATAACAGGATGGTTTGTTGAAGAGATTGTAGGTGTCCACTCAGGATCAACTACAAATTTCCACTTGCCACGCTGTGTATTGATATCGTTGTTGTTTGTTCCAACTTCGCCGTCTGATCCGATAACTCTCTTTACAAAGTCTTCGTACTCAGGGTCGTTTCCGGGAAGGACAACGGTATCAGGCATAAAGCCAAGAACGTTACCTCTGTCGTCCTTAAAGTTACGCATCTTATTGGAAGCCTTGTTGAGAACTACAGTTGTACTTCCAAGTACATCTGAGAAGAAGTTACACTGTGTTGTGCCTGAAACAGACTTAAGCGTATGCGCCTCATTAAACAGTGCCAAACCATCACCTGTTGTAATGTCGATGGTTGCACCGTTGAATGAGATACTTGTAGCTGAACCAACGGCACCTGTGATAGCCTGCGTTGTAAGTCTTGCTCTTGTTCTCTTATAAGCCTGAACGAGATTGATTGTCTTCTGCTTTGCTGTATCAAGCATGTTATCGTCCTTAAGCTCTTTTGAGATCTCAACTTCAAGAGCAAATGTTCCGTGCTCTACGAACTTCTCGTAGCCCTGCTCGTAATCGTCCTGAGTTGCGGCTGCACCCTCTGTCTTAGCCTGGAAGTCGCCAAGTCCTCCCATTGTGATTGACTTCTCGCCCCATCTCTTAGAACCCTTCTCGATTGTAAGAGCTGAAACGATATCGTCGTATTTGTTTCTCTGTGCTTCTGAATCGTAAATAACCGAGTCAAGTAGTGTAGCCCACTCATCCCACTCACGGTTATTAGCAAGTCCTGTTGACCTTCTGATGATAACTGACATTTTTAGTACCTCCGCGATTTAAGAGTCTTGTTATAGAGGACTTTCAGTTCTTTCATACTCTTTTCGGGGAACATCTCTTTGTACTTCTCGACCATTGTAGGCGGGATATCTTCGTCACTATCCTGCACATCAATTGAAGTACCCGTTGACAGGTGGTTCTTTGATTTAACCTGATTAACTACAGCCTGTTTTGCGGCGGCTCCCCTAGAATCTGCAAGCCGCTCAAAGTTAACTATCTTGTAGGCCTCATCAAATCTCGTGCCGGGGTGCGTCTCGATGTAATTAACCACAGTAAGATAAGCGGGATCATTTAGAATGTCGTCTTCGCTTGTCTTTGTGGGGTCTAGGGCAAGGACTTTTTTAAAGTCTTCGTCCATCATCCTAGATGCACGGTATGAGTTAAGTTCGGCCGTTGCCGCTTTCGCCTGCCTTACGGCGGGGCTATTTGCGATCATGTTGTCAATCATTCGCGGGTCGATGTTATTTTCCTGAAGCTGTGCTCTTGCCTGCATACGTTCTTGGGCTTCCATAGCCTCAAAATAATCTCTTGCGCTCATAATTGGCTGTCCCGTTTCAGGGTTCGTATAACCGCCATATTGACGGGCATACAAGGCGTCAATATCTGCCTGCTCTCTTTTTGCGGCTTCAAGTTCACGCCTCATTGAAGCAAAAGCTGCGTTTGCCCTGCTTGTATCAAACTGAGGGGCGGCGGGTTCCTCTTTTTCTTCTTCGCCTGCAGGTTCAACATCTTCGCTCTCAACATCTGACTGGTCGGCGGCTTCAGTCTCGTTTACGCCTTCGCTCTCGCCTTCCTCTTCAGCAAAAAACTGAAGGTTCATAGCAAGTAAATCTTTTTCTTTCATAAATTCCCTTTCATACGTGGGTTTTTACGCTTCCCAAGCGAATTTAGGTATAAAAAAAGCACCCTCACGGTGCTTACCTACTAATCTGTTGCCTGAGCCTCGCTATCTTCTGAGACTTCAAGCGGCGTGTATATGATTTTCACGTCTTTATCAAAGTTCTGACAGTTTTTATTCCTGCAAGTAAGTGTCTGCTTGCTAAATAACTTCCCGTCATTTAAGACATATTCACTTCCCTTAATACGCATTTCTGTGTCACATTTGGGGCAAAACATTCTCCATTTCTCCTTCCATTGGCATTTGTCCTATAAGCTGTTCCTGCGCCATCTGCTTTTGCTCTTCTATCCTGTTTTCTATGATGCTAAGGACAACAGAAGCGTTAGGATAACCATTAGCTTTTAGGATTGTCCAATATGCCCTTGCTGTCTCAAGATCACCAACAGGGCCAAAAGCTCCCGACTGTAATTTCATATCTGTCTGACTCCACATTGCCTCTCTGTTCTGCATAAGAGTTGATGTAGGATCAGTCTCAAATATAAATTCATCGTCCCAGTAGAACTCACCTGCCGCATCAAGACGCAAGAACTCTTTTCTATCAAGCTCGTCAAAGACCTGCGCTCCTTCTGAATTAGTGCTTGTTATCTTTGAAGGGCTGTCGGAAAAGGCAAGCCAAAACTTAAACATTGCCTCGTATAACTTAGCGTATGCTTCATTCTTTAAGGTTCTCTTTGAGTCAAGTCGGCCTGCCGCCTGATTTATCGAATACTGTTTTGCTGTACCACTCGTTGCCGATGCATCATACTTACCTTGGTAAGAATCAGTGATACCAAGCGTTGACTTAGCCCATGAGTAATTAATCTCAAGATATGTTTGGTCGTTTTGTACATTAGGCTGCAAAGTTATCGTATCGATAAGAGCTTTTTGTCCCGGATTATCAATTCTAAGGATATTAAGTTCTTCGGAATCCTTCTCAACCTCAACGTCTTTAGGCAAGGTAACAAAGGAACCGCCTTTTATAAGCTTTTCGTTTATCTTTGTTCCAAGTTTCTTTATGGTGTCCTGCTGATCTATAACAACAGCAACGTCGCTACCACCGATAAGACGGTTCTGTGCGGTGATATTCTTTCGCAAAATAATGGGGTAGATGTTTGGCCTATAGTACGGGATCTTCTTTTGAGTCCTCTTAATGCTTATTCTTGGCTGTCCCATCATATCCATCATAGGATTTCCCATTTCATCAACCATCGGGACTTCTTCTTCATCGTATGGCTGTATAAGTTTTGAACCGCCGCCCGATATAGTGACTTCAAGCGCACTTTCAAGGCTCTCATACTCTTCTTTTGACTTCTTTGCCTTCTTACTGCCGCACTCAGGACACTTACCATCGACCATCACAGCCCCGCACTTTGCGCATCTGTCAAGATATCTTGCTTCGTACTCGTCAAGGTCAAGTAGTTTTACATAATCGCACCAAACAAAAATACCGACTCCCCCGGTTTCATTTCGGTAGAAGGCGGTATTTACTGTTACTAGGTCTTCATTTGTGCTCGCACCCTCGATATCATCCGTCATTTCAGGATAATCATTGGTGCAGTCCTCAACATCCTCTCCGTAAACTCTCTTTACGGTCTTTTTTGTCATAAGTTCCTGGATAAAGAAGTAGTCCATATCATCAAAATCAATGACGCCGACCTGCGGGATAACTTTTTTAGGATGTAGCTCTGATACTTTAAGATCTCCTATCTCTGAGTGAAGACCTCTTTTTAAGTCCCACTCGATACGGGTATAATCACCACCAACGATAGGCACTGTTCTTTCTTCAGCATCATTAATTGTGATAAGATTACAGGTCTTTACCTTGTTTTCAAGGAATTTTTCAAGCTTTTTCGCAAGTTCATCATCTTCAGCATGGATTGCCCTTACCTTTGGCATAGGAATTGACGTATCAACCTGAGACTCTATAAGCTCGTAGACGATATTCCTTACATTTGTTGCAAGCTTTGTAGGATCTGTCCCTCTGTTTGCATCGGCCTGAACACTTCTTGTACCTTCGTAATAATCTTCGTAAGTTTTCATGTTCTTAAGCTCTTTTGCGTACTGAGTCTTACAAAATTCAAGCTTTCTGGCCCATTTTGCAACGTCTTTTGGCGTTTCTACTTTCTTTATCATCCTTTTTAACCTCTTAATCATTCAGGCTCTCCCCAAATCTTTCTAAGGTACTCTTTATCCTTTGAATTTGCGTTTCTGTAGTCCTCCCATTGGTCGGGACGCCACTTTCTGCGCTTTTTATCTGTCTTTGTCTTTCCCCCGTGAGTCCAATAGATGCAATAATATCTAAGTGCATCGACTGAATGTGTAAGCTCGTGGGGGTCTTTTGCGTAAATCTCCGGCTTTTTCTCGTCTTTTTGTATCTTTTTAAGAGAATTTAATAGGTTAGGCGCACAATTATTAAGTATGGTAAGCCTTCCCTTCTCTCCGTCTATGTGTGCGGTGTTTTCTTTAATAGCAAGACAACCCGCTTTTATATCATTGTTAACTTTTGTAAGATTTAAGCCGTTTTCTGCAAAAATTATGGCTCTTGACTTACCTGTTTCTTGTGACCTGTTCCATAAATCAGGCGGCGCAAGATATTGCTCTACGTTTCTTATTATTTCTCGCTCCATAAGTTCTTCTGTTGTCCTTAAGATACGGTCTGACGCAGCGCTTATGATTAAATTTGACTCGTATTCTTCGTGTATTATCTGCGAATTGCCAAATGCATCTCGCAAAATCCAATAACAAGCAAGCTTATCAAGGCCATAGTCCATTGCAACGTAACATACGGTGTTTTGCTTTAATTTCTCATTACTACTTATGGATAAATCTGAGACTTCTTCAAAGAATCTTCCACCGGGTACGTCCAAAGCCTGCTCAACACTTTCAGGGTACTCAGCCCACATAGTAGCTTTTCCAAGAAGCCGCAAAGTATCGTCATACCACTTTTTATCTCTATTGGGGTCTGCATACCACGGTATGAATATCTTATAGAAACCGTTATCATCCGTTGTGTATAGTTCCTCAAACAGTGACCCTCGTTTTATCGTAGAGACACCGATTATCTGACCTGCGAGTGGATTGTTTACTACAGGAAGCGCGGCCGCCCATATAGAGCGGTCGAACTCCTGGAAGGCCCATTCGTCAAACAATAGTAAATCTGCCGTAAAGGATCTTGCCGCATTTTCACTACTTGCAAAACACTGCATTTTGGAATCACTCTTGCCAGGATGATGTATTGTAACAGTTAGGGCCGTTGACTCAAACCATAGTCCGTCCCATCCTATACGGTCGTTTTTCTCTCTTATAAGTGCTCTCATGTTACTTAAGATAAGAACCATCCTGCGGATTAATTCTTTTGCTTCCGTCTCTGATTTTGAAAGTCCTATAACGGAGCGGCCGCTACGACATAACATGAGGTGAGATGCATAGTGTAAAACTAGCCATGAGATACCAAGCTGACGCGCTTTTAGTACGATAGACCATTTATGGGACTGCATATCAAGAAGTGCGTCTTTTTGCTCTTTCCATAAACTAAACGGTACTATTACGCCGGGCTTTGTCCTGTCTTCGATATGGCCGTAATTTTCCACGAAATATACGATATTACCACTGCAATATTCAATTTCTTTACTGCGTATCTCTGATAAACTCATTCTCTATCGCTTTATTTATGAGGTTCCTTACATAATCGACTTCTTTTATCCCGTCTTTGTCTGCAAGGTATTTAAGTTTTTCTCTTTGGTAGTCCGTAAGCCTTACTCCTAGTACAGTCGTTGCATCTCCCAGCATCATTTCCCCTTAAGATTCTTAACGTAATAATCGTAAGATTTTAGTATTCCCGTAAGGTCTTCACTCTCAGGACGGTTTACGCCCATCTTATAGAGCTGTTCTATCTCCCTTGGGGATAATAGATTGTAATTTACAATCGTATCAACCGCAGGATCGTACTCTGCATCCCATCTTGGCATTTGCTCACCTTTTTCGTGGTAAGTGCGGCCCCCTGTCTTTAAGTATCTTGTGTCGTCAATTATGGAACCGCCTGTGGAAACCATACCCTGTAGGTCTTTAAGAGCTTTTCTGTCAAGAAGAGCTTTTGTGTAAAGCCCCATTAGTTCCTCTTCAGCTCCACTTTGATAGATTGATTCTCTTTCGTTATCTCTTGAGTGGGGGACTGAGACTTCATCAGTTACAAATTTCTTTCTGCTAAGTCTTGCCGCCCCCGGACTTACAGTAGGCGTTTGATTTTCGTGTACATCTTGCCATGTGTTGTGGTCAAGGTCTAAGAATGTTACGAAATCAGGCGGGGCAGTATGGTCTTCAACCCAGTTATCTTTATCGTTTAGATAGTCGAATGATACGGGCGTGTGCTGGTTTGTACTACGCGGGTTTTTCATCGCTATCATATCGTCGGTCAAGGTGTTTCCATATCGTCTTTTGTCAAGGTCGAGACGCGGGACGTTCGATAATTCCTTTGAAATTGTGTTTTTGTTGACCCGTAGCCAAGGTCTGTATGTACTTCTATCCATAGCGTAGACTCCTAGACTCTGTAGCGCAGATGGTGTTAACAGAGTTTTTTGGGATAAAATTATGGGGCGGGCTTAGGGAGTCCCCGCGGGAGCGAGGCCGCCGCCGGGGGTGGGGGTATAGGGGGTAGGGGGTCTAGATCTGGGATAGAACCTAGTCTTTTTCTAGATATACCCCTCAAAAAAATATACTTTTTCGCAAAATTAGAGTTTTGCGAAAAACATTAAACAGCCTTTTTATTAAATATAATCAAGTTTTAACTAGAATCTGCTTGTTTACTAGCTTTTCTAGCATTCCTGATCTATTTTTCTATCAATATATCGGGTATAACTCCGTGTATATTCTTACTTACTGTATCGAAATACCGTTAATATATTAATATTTATCAAGTTTAATATATTACTTCCCCTTATCCTATTAGCCTTATTTGATGTTTATTAATCACTTTCCAGCCGCTTTTTAATGTTTTCTAACATGGCTTTATCGTCTTCAGATAATCCAGTTATATCCGCGTTTAGCTGTTCTGCGGGCTTTTCTCCGGCTGTATCTCTGATGAAGTCCATAGCTTTGACGTTTCCGCGTGCTGACTGCTTCAGGGCGGCCGCGATCACTACATCTAAGTTAGTTGCCCCCTCTTCCAGCCCCAGTTCCGAGATGTTCGCCGCACTTGCTTGGCTCCGTAACATGATGTCGATAGCCTCTTTAAAAGTGCGCCTCTGCTTCTGCTTTGCATGTAAAGCGTAGGCTCCCATCTGTCTAATTTCCCTGTCAGCCATCTTAAGCAAGCCCCCATTAAATACCCATCTATTGCCTGATTCGTTCGTACATCCGTCCGGCAACTCATTAAAATAGTTTTCTATTACATCATCAGGCAGAATATAACGCCCCTTTTCATCCTTCCGGCCCTGACTTATCTTTTCTACGTCTATCATTCCATTATCAAGTCGCGGCAGCTCTTCCACCTTTACCCCTTCCGGATCTGCCTCGACAGGTTTAACCGTCTTAACCTCTTCGGGCTTCGGGATCTCCCCCGGATTAATATCCGCAGCTATAGAATTAATCTTCTCTTCTTTCGTCATGGCTCTTTACTCCTAAAACTTGTTTTTTTGCCTTATATAGAAAAAATGCAACAAAAAAAGAACCTGTCAAGGGTAGGTAAACCAGGTTCTTTTCTTGCTTTGTTGGCATTTCCATTATGAAAAATGAGGGGAAAAATCAAAAGGGCTTTTGTTTTGTTTTTCCACTATCATTTTAACCCCAAAAACGGGCCCTCTATGACACGTTTTTTAAAAATTATCTTTTTGAAGCTTTGAATTGACCGCGTTTCTTACATACTCGCTTATCGAAACCCCTGAAGCCGCGGCCGCTTGCGTCAATCTTTCTTTTGTACCCTTATCAAATAAAAGGTTTATTCGTTCTCTATTCTCATTAACCCAATTTTGCTGTCGTGTGTTTCTTTTTTTTGTATCTACTGCCATTAATTTGTCTCCCTTCAGTGTTTATCGGTGTTTTCGCTATTATTTTACAATTTTTTCGCCCCAGGCGACATAGTGCACATTACACAATAACATACTGCGCACTTTGTTTAAAATTCACAAATCGTTCTGAGAAATAAAAATTGGTGTTGACGTACTGCGCACTATACTTTATTATGAACTCAACAGCAAACGAGACAACGTTTCACAGCTACGGCGACCGCTTGACAAGCTATAAGCACGGCGGCCGACGGATAGAAACACCAAATAAAGAAAGAAGGAAAGAAACATGATGAAACTTAGAAAGTATTTTGTATTTATCGACGACGACGACAACGCTATGAAGATAGCTGTACCCGCTCAGAATGAAAAAGAGGCCCGCGACTTTGTAACTGGCAACGGCGAGATCATCGCAGTAAAAGACGTAACCGAAAGTTTTGAGATTTCAAGCACTAAAGTCTGGGACGCACTCGAAAAGGGCGATTTTACAGATCAACAGCGCGATTTCTTATATAGAACACTGTACCGCACAGGAATCATAGAAGGATAATAGGAGGTTTAACCATGAATAAATATTTTAACAATTGCACCACATTGGAAGAAGTAAAAGCAACTTTCCACGATTTAGCAAAAAGGATGCACCCCGACAACGGCGGAAACGCTGAAGAATTCAAAGCAATGTTTGCAGAATACAAGGCAGCTTTTGACCGCCTGAAGAACACACACAAGAATCACGAAGGCAAGACTTACACAAAGGAAACAAACGAAACGCCGGAGCAGTTCGCGGATCTTATAAGGACACTCACAAGTTTTAACGGCTGCATAGTTGAATTGATAGGCTCCTGGATATGGATATCCGGCAACACTAAGGACTATAAGGACAATCTAAAAGCCCTTAATTTCAAGTATTCCGGCAACAAAAAAGCGTGGTATTTCCACGAAGGCGAGTATCACAGAAGACACGGCAAGGTATACAACATGGACGACATCCGCGGAATGTACGGCAGTACGCAGTATGAGAACAATCAAAAAGCGATTGAAGCATGATAGGACATTTTAAGCGGGGCGATAAGCCCCGCAGAAAGGAAAATACAATGAAGAAAAAAATTTATGAAAACCTGGAAGAACTCTTGAAGGAAGTTAAGGCCACAAAGTCATTAGATACCGAAATCGAGTTCATTACTCATATTCAAGACCTTATCGGCCATAGCACCACGGGCGAACTTAACAGCTTAAGCCAAAAATACAAACAGACTTTTTATTGGGTATACAACACCGCTGAAGGTATAGAATCAACTCTCAAGTTTTTCACAGAAAACAGTAAGTTTTCAACCGAATTACGCGAAAAACTTGCCGACGCTGAAGCAGATCGCGACAAGTATAACGGGTTATACAACCTTGAAAAAGAAAGTTTAGATAGTGTGACCGAAACACTTATTTTGAGAAATGCAGAGATCAGAAAACTTGAAACCAAACTTACAGAAGCAGAGAAGGAAGTAAGCAGCCTTCAGGAAGAACTCATAAAGCTTAAAGCAAAGCTGTATGATCTCACAAACGCATAATAGGACGCGGCGCCGGCAACCGCTAAACCCGGCAGAAAGAAGGAAAGATATGAATAAACAGGATCTTATAAACAAATTAAATAGGCGCGATCTTCCCGGCGTCGGATGTATAGCACACTACACCAACGGGATGAAAATATATTACTTTTATGAAGACTTTGAAAATGATAAAGGACTTGACCGCGCTAAAAGACATTTTTCACATCTAATTAAAGCCCGGAAAGTCGATCATGTTGATTATATCAACAAGGATCACACAACTATCCACTTTTGGGACTGGAAAACAAAGCCCGGCAACTTCTGTGCTTCAGACGAAATGCGGAAGTTCAACAAAGCACACGATTTCGATTACTTCTATCGATATGACACTTTTATTTCAATCATTAACGGCCTGGAATATAGATATAGTTACACCCCGGCGATTGATGGTATCAGCGCAATAACAGCGACTTTGAACAATAAGTAAAGGAGAAAAACCATGTATGACAAAGAAATGGCCGCAAAAGCCACTTTGAAAGACATTCAGATGATGGAAGAAGTCAACAAGGCCCTTCCTGAGATCAAAAAACTCATTGCCAAATTTGACGGCAAGGTGATAAACAAAAGGCTTGACGCAGCTCTTAAGGAGTTGAATCTTCCGGGGTACATCTATCTTAGCACCTATTACGAAACATCATACATCATCATGTATAAGCCAAAAGACAGCAACGAAGCATATACCATTTTAAGCGGCGCCCGCCCAAGTTTCCGCTACTACGACAAAGAAAAATCTTTTGTAAATGAAGATAAACGCATATCCGCGGAGCGGGCTTATAACCTGATTGAAGAGTGCAGAGTCGAGCGCCTGAAGAAAATCACGAAGTACAAAGAGATCCTTCAGACCTACGAAGAGAAAAAAGCACAGGTTGAACTACTTAAGAAGCAACTAAGAACGATTGTAGACGACGTTCCCTACGAACTAAGACGCCGCTTCGACCTTGAAGTTAAATACTACTAGGACATTCCGACCGGGGCCGGATATAGCCCCGGAGAAAGCACCAAAATGGAAAAGTTGTCAAAAGAAGTATCAAAAATGTATGCAAAAGCATACGGAAAGGATAGAATATTGAGTGAAAAAACAATCAAGAAAATGTTGAAACTACATAGCATTAACTGGATTGAAGAAAACGGCCGAATTTACGCAATTGCTTACTACACTTCAAAAAACGGCCGCGTCACTGAAGAAAAAGAGGATGTAACTAACATAAGCCGCCTGAATCTACTGGCTTGGCTTGGATATTAATACCGACCTGAAGCGGCTCTTCGGGAGAAAGCGAGAAATTATGAAAAAGATATATAGGATATACGCACAGTGCTGTACACACCCCCACCCCTTTAAGGAAATAGACGCCGACGTTGTAAATGAAGAGATTGAAAAACTTGCCGGGGACTATTTCGACAACAACACCGATTTTCTAGATGAACATTACGGAGAGAACAACGAAAAAGCTTTTGATTTGGCATATCAGGCCATTTGCAGCTTCTTAACAAGCGACTGGGAGAAATACAGACAGCTTGATTGTGGTGACTATGAACTCAAAGAGCTTGACGATGAAGACTACCCGACATATAGAAGGCCAAACATATGTGGATATCCCCATTATAGCGAAAAAGAGATTTTAAATTGGATTGAGGAAAATAAATGATTGAAGCATATAAAAAAATAATTGAAGCATATGATCCTTATTATCAACCGGAAGGCGACGAAATCAATCTGTCGCCTGAAGGAATGATTTACAACCTAACAGAAATCGAGAAAGACCTAAATCCTGAAGAGGTTGAACTTAAAGAAGCGATCACAAATTTCAAAAAATCTTATGCAATAACATGAAAAAATCCCCTGGATGGACAGGGGATTTTTTCGCATATTAAAAGTTTTCGACATACTTGTGTCACAACAGTGACGATTACCGCTTTAATGATATAATAATCAGCCTATATCGTCAATATAAGCGCCTCTTAAACTTACAAAATCAACTTCTAGCCCGTAGTTTCTACAAAGGATTTTCAAAAAAACTGAAAGGGCGGATGTATTAGCCTTTACAACATTGTCGTCCGGGCTCCCCTGTGTTAGAAATCTAACCATAGCTTTACTCAGATTGGCACTTTTATTGCCGAAACTTACAAGACACTTCTCTTTATCAATGTCTTTAACTTTTATCTGCACTATTTCAGTAAGCAAAAAGCCGCCATACCCGCTAAGAAGCAGTGCTTTTTTAAGATCAGGAACCGCATAATCAAAAAGTCTTCTGACAGCCTCTTTGTCAAAAGGAACTTCTTTTTTTTCAGCTCTAATTGTTATGATTTTTTTACTTGTAAGATCTAAATGCCATTTTGATAACTGGTACTTACCATTTGAAGCATCTAAAAGAGCATCGTTTAACAAGCTAAAATGTCTAGTTAAGCCCCATTGCAGGTAAGTTTCGCAAAGATCCGCAACCCATCTTTCTATAACATCTTTTGAAAGTTCGCCTAAAGTCTTATCGCTAAGCACTCTATACGCTAAATCTACATTGTAATTTTGTCCGCCAGCCTTCCGGCCACCTTTATCGATATAGCCTTTAATGCAGTCAATTACATTAAGGTCTTTATTTTCCGAGAAAGCAAAAAGATGTTGATTTTCTATTATTCCAATAGGATTAACGTTTATTTTTTTGTAAAGCGCGGCAGTCTTCAAATTTCTAAAAGGAAAATTTATTTTATTTTGTCTGAGAAGTTGTCCATACTTACAACTTAAATATTTATAGTCGCATCCAATAACTTTTTGGTTTGGTTTCCCACGTCCAATAAATTCCATTACGTTTTTAGGTATAAGAGCAAACCTTATATTCTGATCTTGAGCACCATCTTCATAGTAATTCCAAGCGCCATTTTCAAGCTTAACAGTTGAGTAAAGACATATAGCGTTGTTATCGTAAAAAACATCCTTATAAGTTAGATTGCATACTTCATGGTTATTTGCATTTGCATAATAGGACAAAAGAACGCCCTTCATTGTTATTTCGTCGCAACACAAAAGTATTTGAGTGAAAAGGTTCTCAGTCAACACATCTGTATGACCCCTATTCCACTCTCTTTTAGGGAGTTTGCAGGCAATCACTAAATTACAAGAAAACTCAACAGCCCTTTTAAGCACACCAAAATAATTTGCAATTGTATACGCTGAAAATTCGCTTTCAATCATATAATCGACCCAAGCTCTTACAGTCTCCTGATCTAAGTCTTTAATCTTAATATTATTGATATGCTCAAATAGCTTAGAGTTTGCAACCCATTTAGTCATATCCTTTGTGACAGGTCTGATATTTGCCTCTTCTAAATACTTCTCCATAACCTCTGCAACAGTAAGTTCCGTGTTTTCCATAAATCTACCCTCTTTTTTAGTCAATATTGTCAATGCATTTCGGTTCAGGAATAAATCTTTCTTTTGAACAAAGAATATGTTCCATTACATCAAATGGAATCACTTTACATTCACCCTTATACTTATTCTTAACTTTTTCTTTCGCTTCATAAAATGGCCCCTGGGCGTTCACATAAGACCCTTTGTTTTCCCCTTTGGTAAAATAGTAGCTCCACCATTGGCCGTCTCTTTTCTCCGGATCTCTTACATTCATTTCCTCTTTAGTATATGGAAGGCCTTTATTTATATGCTTTTTTATGTCGTCGATGTCTCTATCAAGCATTACTTGCACAGCTCCGTCCGTATCAAGGGAACAGCAATCATTCCATAGAGTGACTAAATTTTCCCCGACTATATCGTTATCAAGCATCCTAGTAAATGCCATATCTGCCTTTATATACGTGTGTGTATTTTCATCGTCAAGCGAACGAAGACTATTAAGTGCACCCGTTGCGGTTCCATAGAAAACTAAAACCCCAATACAGCCTTTACTAAGTTTATCAATAAAGTTTCCATGTTTATCACATCTTTTTTTTATTAAATGCTCTTCTAAAACATCTAACACCATAGTCTCAAGCATCCTTCGACCTCTTTTCATATGTTTGTTCACACCACGATTCATTAAGTGTAAAAGTGCCTATTTCTTTTACTGAGATTAAATAAAGAGGCTTTTCAGCATTTAATACATCGAATTGGATGATACTTTTTTCCGTGTTTACGCTCAAAAAATCCCATAAAGCATCAATATTTTTAATTGTTTTTTTATTTTTTTTCGCACCTGTTTCAAGTCCTAATAGATAATCGCTTGAAACATCCAAAGTCTTGCATAGTTTAAGAATAACCTTTAAACCAACATTTTTATGGCCTCTCACATATTGATTTAAAGAGCTTGGCGATATCCCCATTTTTATTGCAAGTTGTCTTTGGCTCATTCCCTTTTCTTCCAGAATCTTCTCAATCTTTTCTCCTAAAGTTTCCATGCTAGTTTCCTACCCCTTCTGCCAAATTTTTCTCTAAGACTTCTTTCACCTTGCTTTTAATCGCATTTAAAGCAATATCAATATCTTTCGACCTATGGCCTGCATCATAAAGCCATTTTCGCTCAAAATCTATGACGTTTATCACATCGCTTGCCGCTTTACTTCCTTTTTTAGCTTCTCCCTCCCTTTTCTTATCTGCTGCCGTAAGCATCTTATCAAGAAGGTTTTTATCTGCTTTTCTAAGCTCCCCTGAGTCATGTAAAAAGCGCATCCCTTGTTCTGCTAAAAGATATTCGCAAGGGGTATATTTTACTTTTATATTCTTAAGATAAACACCATCAACTATGTACGTTATCTCCATCTTTAGTCCTCCCTAAGATTATCTTTCCTATGACTTTTTCGACGTCTCCAAAGGTCACCCACACATGGCAATCATGGTTTATCCCACTCATGTATAATTCCCAAATAAGCTTATGCTCTTCGTCAGTCATATATTTGCAAGCATCTAAGTATTCTTGTGCACTCATATAAGCCTACTGTCTCCCCCCCACCAAAAAATACTTTGCTCATGTTTATATCTCTTCTTCCGGCGTCACTTAAATGCACTCTTCTTTTTGCGGCATTTGAACACAAAAAGATTTTGCATATTGAAGGTCTTACCGGGTAAATCGTACACTTTAATTCTTTTGTTGTATCGCAAAAAGGACATACCATATCGATAGTATCTGCACTAAGAAAAAATGACCTGTGCTCCTGCCTTTTAATATCATGTTCTTTTATGTACTTCTTTATCTCTTCAATCTCTTTTTTCATAAGAGGCAGTATATTACTGCAACAATCCCCACAACCGCTACACTTGCCATTTTTTGTGCAGTCATACACTCCGTGTTTTGCGTCTGCAAGTAAATCCTCATAGCTACCATTTTTTATCATTTATGCCTTACTCCCCATTAGTCATTTTTGTCTTCTGATCTTAAGATAAACTCTTTTGCATCTTTTCCATTGGTAACAACAACCGTTTCAACCTTTTTAAATGTCTCTTTATTATCGAGGGTCAATAAAAGTGTATCGCTATAAAACAGCGGTATTTTCCTTCCAAGTTCATCTTCCAATTTGTTAAGTTTCTTATTTGCTTTCCAAACGCCGATATAATAACAGCCATTTCCTAGCAAATCAGCCAAACAAAATACTCCGCAAAACAAAGAAATAAACCATACTATCCACTTATCAGCACTCATTCTTCAAAGCTCCTTCATTTATTTTTATGTTTTATTCTTACCTTTTTTTATCTTGATTTTTTTCTGATTAAAGAGATCCTTTTTCTTGTGTCTAATACAAGTCCCATACACAGGAACCCAGTCAACTATCACAAGTTCATTAATCTCACTGCATATAAAATCACCTTCGCAGATGTACACGCAGTTGTCGCAAGTATCATCACAGATTTTTTTAAAGCCCATTTTCACTTCCCCTTTTTAGCTCTAATGTATTAGCCTCACTTTCGTATTTATCTTTGCTTTTAACCCAATTAGGACAATCTTTACAGTTCCAATCTGCTTCACAAATATATGGTTGTAAAGGTTCGTCTAATATGCAAGCCATCTTCCTTCCCGCCTTTACCAAATCCGTACTTCAACCGCTCCGTGTCTTTCGTTCTTTTCTACTCCTTCCGCGTACTTCCAGCCTTCGTATATATCATGTACGCATACATTTTCATTTAGAGCGCCGTTTTCGTTAGCCCATTCATATAGTTCTTGTATTGTCATTCTTTCCCCTCACTTTCTGCTTTGAACTCCACGCTTTCAGTTGTTGCGTAATTCGTGCCATTCTCACGGTATGTGTAAGATACAGTTGCTTCAATGCTCCCTGCTATCTCGCAATCGTCGTCAACCTCTAAAATAGCTATGTATCTTTTCATTCTCCCTCGCTTTCTGCCTTGTACTTATCTATAATTTCCAATACATAAGCTCTATCAATATAGATACCATCATACGTTTGTGCTTCTTCTATCTCTGCTCTTATCTTGTTAAGAACAACCTCTTTGTCATGTTCACATACTTCACTAGATACACAGGGTTTATTGATGAATGGCTGATCTTTGCCCTCTTCAAATATCTTTACGTCGGCGTATAGTTTTCTCATTCTCACATTTCTCCAAATACCATTTTGTCTAATAGCCCGATTACTTCCGAAAAATTACGCCCTGTTAATTTGAAACGCTTAAAGTCAAGTGCGTGTGAAACATTTCCACTGGCCCATAAAACATTAGCTTTTTCAGTAATATCATTTACATCTACAATTACACCTATCTGTCCGTCGTCTTTCTCAATTTCATCACCTTTTTTTGGAAGTTCCGCCGGAGAGTTTATGTAGTCAAAAACGTTTTCTCCAAACTTTGCTATCACTTCTGCCGCTGAATAATTTTCAAAAATATGTATCAGAGAAGCTTTTCCAAAAACTTTATCAAGTATATCCGCGCCCTCCATATATGTTGAAATATCAATCAGCATACGTGCATATTCCCACGCAGTATTAAGACCATTTTGATAATCTTGCCTTGCAACTTTATCCTTTGTCTCTGCAATCAAGCCTTCTAGTTTGTCACGTTCATTCTGAATCATTATTCGCCTCCTGCTAATTCATTTTGTCTGTCTTATAATTACTTCACAAGAACACTGAGGGCACACTACATATTCTTTCCACCCTTTGTAATTATCTGTATCAGCATTCTTTACATCTTGCTTTTCGTAACTAAATTTACAGCCACAAGTATTACAAGTGGTTACTTCTCTTGTTCCCTTTTTGATTATCACGATCATACTTTGACGTCCTTTACATCCTTTTCGACCTTCTTAAGAAGATAGTTTTTTAGACATTCCCCGGAGCAAAAATACTTCTTTCTATAAAGCACCGCACCTTTTTTTAGGTCAATCTTCTTACCGCAGTGCTTACACATCCTATAAGTCTTCTCTTTTTTAATCTTCCTTGCCCGTAATTTTGCCCGCTCTCTAAGCTCATTCTTGTGCTTTTGGTAATAAGTCTTGTTGTAGAGAGCTCTTTTACCCCTTGCGGCTTCATCGACAATATCATCAAATTCTTTACCTTCAAGCTCTTCATCTTCAAGCACACATTCAATTTCAGGACAATTAAAGCAATCCTTATGTTTGCAGATCATATTTACCCCCTTATATCTTTTTCGATATCTCGTAGTAAAACTGCTGCCTTTTCTTGATATACTCATTCTTGTTGCAAGGCATACCGCGTTGTAAAAGCTGAAACACCGTAAGGCCTTGTGTGACTCCAAGAATGATATAGTCCTTAAGATCCTTGTCTACTTTTTTTGCTGTATCTTCTAAGAGCTCTATCTTTCTTTCAAGCTCTTTTATCCTTATTGCGGTATCTGCCGTGATATCACTTCTTGCAGAATTTTGAACCCGGTCATTCTCATAGGCCATTGACCTATTTGTATCGGGAAGTAACTTAAGCTCTGCTACCCACAGTGGGTACCTAAGACACCAATGGATAGCCGTTATATAATCTTCTTTTGGTACAAAAAATTTGCTTCGCTTACTTGGCGTTTTATACTTCATCTGCTCCCCCGTTCATTTTGGCGATATTACCGCCAGCATCTAAAAGCATCCTCACAAGCGTTTCTTTAGCAAATACGTTGCCTTCATTCTCTTTTGAAAAACGGTCAATCTCATTCATGTATTTTTGCCATAATTCATCATCATGCGCAGATTGTCCCGCGAACTGTATCATTTTTAGGATCTTCCACGCTTCCGAATATGGCCCATAGATTTTTACTTTAAACTCTTCAGTATTCATCGACTCCCTTCTTAATCAAATTCAAAAGGTATCTCCATATCCTCTGAAGCATCTTCAAAGTCATTTTCGTAAAAGAGCATCTTGCTTCCGTCAAATTTAAGCTGCTGCCTTGAATTGCCTGTCTGTCTGCCTTTTTCTATCTTTATCATCTTGGTCTGACTGTCTTCCTTGTTAGGGTTCCACAGCATTATGATGGTTGAGGCGTCCTGTTCAATGTCTCCGGCTTCTCTTAGCTCCGCCATAGACGGCTCTTTGTCCTTGTTCATTTCGCTCATTCTGTTAAGCTGCGACAGGGCAAAGACAGGAATGTTATTTTCCATCCCTATACGCTTAAGGCCCCTGCTTATAGCTCCGACTTCTTCACGCCTATTTGAACGTACCCTATCGGGAGTTACAAGCTGAAGATAATCAACAAATATAGCTTTAAATCTATGCTTCTTTTGTGCCGCTCTTATATCCCTTACCCTGAAGTTTCCATCGTAGATATAAAGATTATCTTCCTGCATCAAAAGATCATTGCCCTTGTCGAACTTCTCTTTCTCGTCTCCAAGAAAGGTTGTCGCGTTTCTTATGCGCTTCATGTTGATACCGCTCGCACTTGCAACGGCTCTTTCATACATCTGCTTTTCAGTCATTTCAAGATTGAAATACGCGGTCTTTAGTCCGTTTCTTCCAAAGCGTCTTGCTATCTGAAGAGCGAGTGCACTTTTTCCTACAGATGGTCTTGCGGCAATAATTATAAGGTCGCCGCTGTCAAAGGTGCCTATATTATCATCAATGCTTGATATCCCGGTGTCGTAGATTATTTCTTTGTCCCTAAAGTAATCACCGCGATACTTTACAAGCTCTGACATTTTGACGGCCTCTTTACTCCTAGTTTCTTTTATCCCGTCAAAATCATCTGTCAGCTCGTCAAGCACAGAATCCACATTATCCGGCGTAAGCTCTACACGCTCTAGGATCTCTTTAGCCTTACTTGCCCTAAATCTTTTTCTAAGCTCCTTGCAACAATACTCGTCGCTTATTGAAGCATCCTTTGAGTCGATTATATCTGCAAGATATTCATTCACCTGCACTAAAGACATATAGGGCGTAACAAGTGCCTTGGCAATCCTTAGTGTGTTTATCTCAAGTCCTTTGTCGTCAAGTGCTCTGCAATGCTCAAATATCTGTCTGTACATCTCAGTGCTAAACATATATCCTTCGACGTCAAGACCTGATACACACTCAGGCTCAAGAAGTATCGATGCAATTAAGTTTTTCTCAACGTCAACCTGCATTTTTACTGCACCTCTCAGAGCAATCTTTTAAAAGTTCAACAAAAGAGATGTTTTTATTTCCCTCGCTAATCTGCTTATTTGCAAAGTTAACGATAGCTGAACAGATATCCTCCGCAAAGTTAAGTCTGTTGTTTCTAGGCTCACCATTTATGACCCTAAGAAAAACAAGAAACTCGTCCATATTTTTTTCAATCCCAAGGGCGTTAATGGCTCTTAAATAACACTCCCTCGCCTTTTCCATGATCTGCTTGTTTTCAAGCTCAATATCCCTGCAATAGCGTCTTACAGTCGCTATGCTCGGCGCAAATTCTTCGTTCTTAATCACCTCGTCAATCGCTCGCTCAAATACCTTGCTGTCGTAGGACTTAAACACATCGACCCACATGTTGAAGATAGTCTGCGAGACTGTAAATTTATCAAAAAACAAGTTCAGCTTTTCAAGCTGTAGCTTGATTTCGTCTCTCATCATAGGCTCCCCCTCCTACCTGATATGCGACCAATCATTAGCCGCTTTGGGCGGGCCGTTCTTATTTAGCCAGTCCCAAACAACGCCCTGGTAGTTTGCCCCCATAGACGACCTTATTACGGCCGAGACTTTCTCGGCCCCGTAAACCTCTGCGTTATTCTCAACTTGCGTCAAAAAGTTAGCAAGGCCCGTACTTTTGTAGCCTTGTTTTTTCTCAGACTTGTATTTAAGCCATTGAAGCACAGCTTCTTTAAGCGGCGCCTTGAAATTCCTATCTTCGACAAGCTCTGAAGGTTTCTTTGGGGTCACTTTCTCCCCTGTAAGGGGGGTAAGGGGGGTTATCTTTTTATCATTTTCATTTACATTTACATTAGGTTCGGGGTTGGTTCCTCCTTGGTTATCGTTTGGTTTTGTTTTGGTTTCGGTTTGGTTTCGGTTTGGTTTTGCTTTGGTTTCGTTTTGGTTTTCTTTTGGTTCTTCTTTGGTTTCTTTTTGGTTAGACGGTCTGCCGCCTTTAAGCCCATTAGCATACCTTCTTGTATTTGCATCTATCTGTGGTTTCATGGACAAAAATAAAGCCTTTATTATTCCGTCCATCTCTATAACTTCGCCGTCAAGGGCATACCTTGCAATGGCGTCAAGACAATCTGCTTTCTGCTCTTTATCTAAACATGAAATTGATTCAAAAAAGCTCCTGTAAAAAACGAAACTATCTCTCTCCATTCGCATCCCCCTGTTAGATGGCCTCATGGACATATAGATGCACATAAGGATTTACGGCATATTCTTTTTCAGCGGTTACTTTTACGATCTGCGAGTCGTCGTCCCACGCAAGACCGTTAAGTGCATCGAGAACAGCTTTTTGCATGTTATCAATGTCGGGTTTTTTAGTAGGTTTTATTGCCCCCTCAAGCATCACCTTAACCCTTTTCTTTGATGTACTCTTTGGAATAGGCATCCCAAAAATGAGATTTACTACAATCGGTACATCTTTATTAAATGTCCCCACATTTAAGTGAGAACTAAAATAATCGGATATCTTCTTTTCATAGTCCCTTGTCTTTTTTGGCGTATACGCCTTCCCAAATCTTGTAAATTTAGGTCTTTGTTTCGACTCAGGTGTAATAGGAATAGTCAAAGAGTAATGTTTCATCATCCTCCTTTCACCCCTGCCCTGATATGACAGGGGTTGACCTTCACAAAGTCTTTTATGTGATAAATTCCCAAGACTTTAAAGAGAAGTTACAACCCTTTTATAAAATAAGCGGCTTCGGGTCTTTTCCCGGCGCGTGACTACGTTCATTAGCCAGTCGTTACTTGGGAGCGATCCAAGAACGCCTTGAAATATTCCCGCAAAGTGTGCGACCACATGAAACCTTTACCCTATTAGGTGCCCTCTGAGATGATGTTATCCGGCTTGTTCTCATCCCTTTGCTTGCCGCCTATTTCCACTTGTTATATATAAAATCTTTTTCGTCCCAGTCCTTATAAATGGATTTAACGTAGCTGACAGCCTTTTCTTTAAAAAGTTTGCTTGCCTGTCCGTTGTCCATCTGAAAGTGACATTTAGGACATACAGTAACTAAGTTTTGTTCAACTCCAAGTCCTCCCTGCGACCTGTTGATGATATGCGCTTCGCCTCTTGCATTAGGCGACCCGCAAAAGATACATCTGTGGTTATCCCTTTTTTCAACTGCTTCTCTGACCTTCTGGGGTATTGCTACTTCCTTCGTTCGTCTGTGCATCTTTCTTTTGCCCCCACAACTGGTTCATCCGTGCTATCTCGTCAGGCGTCGCCGTTTCTATATCCTGCGCGGCGCACTCTTCGACAGTTCCTTTGATTAAAAGGGCCATTTCAGCCGAATTTAGGTCACTAGACCCCCGATACACACGGTAAAAGTACACGTTCTTTCCGTTCTCTTCGCTTATTTTGATACACTTCGTATGTATCGTCTCAAGCTCCATCATGTACTCTTCAGGTGCATTTGTCTTATAGATAAGCGGCGTATCATCCGGAAGATAAAAAATCTGTCCATAGCTTGCTATAAGATGGTTCTTACAGTAAGCCATTGATACGTTTAGCTTTTGCCTCAGCTTATCGCATAAGACGTGGAAATATGCATTTGCATCAAGTGACCTTTTCTTTACGTCCTTATGAAGCGTAAGATCATAGACGGCCTCTTTATCTCCTGCGCTCATTAGGAAGGTAATAATGTCAATCGGCTTTCCCGTTACCTTGTCCACTTACTAACTCTCCGTACTTTTCAGTCAAGGTATGAATCATCTTAGCCGCCTGCAATTCTGTAAGATGATCCCAGTCTGTGCCGTTTGCTTCAAGCCACTTTGGGATATTAAGGTGAAACTTCTGAGCGTAGTTCTTTATGATATCCACTTTTGCATCAAAAGCCACCTTGTTATCAAATTCAGGTATATCATTTTCAAAGTTCCTAGAGTCCTCTTCTTTAAGCCACAGGTCAAACCCAAGGCCCGTATTTATGGCAACGCACTTTACAAATGCCCTGCACATGGACGTCCAAACTCTGTTTTGGTTCATGGAATTGTCTTTTACGGGGTTCTTTCCATTCATAACAGGCGTTTGCATAAAGTACTCGTTATCATCGATAACAACCTTTATTCTTGTCTCATAACACCTGTTAGTGTTTTTCGTGTCCGTAAAGACAACATCAGTCATTCGTAGACTGTTTCCCGTCTTTTCATCCGGGATAGGCTCAAAGTACACTCTCTCCGCTCCATTTTCACGCAGAAGGTCGATGCACTTCGCCCAGTTAAGATACCTAAAGCCGTCTCTTAGTTCAGTGTACTTAGAAACGTCTATCTTTCTTAGTTCGTCGTATGGCTTAAGCATGGGGGCGCCTCCTTCTCCAAAAGCCCCTCAATATTCATTCCTGCAACAGCCAATATCTCTTCTACATCTTCACCGTCGATAAAACAGTGAAGATTATCGTTGTTCATTCTCTTAGCCTTGAGTGCCAAAAGCTCAAGTGCCGCCCTCATTCTTTCAAGTGACCCGTTAGTGATCTCAAGCATACTATTTTCCATCCTTTACCTCGTGCTTCTTGTGGAGCTCTTCAAGTTCATAGCTCTTATCAAGAATTGCATTTGCATAGTTACATAAAACGCCGCTCTTTTCGTACTCTCTTACGGCGCTATAGTTACCTGAATAGATGGCAAGTACAGGCCCGTTGTCTTCGTACTCGTCGTACAATTCCTTTAACAAGTCGGCCGCAACTATGATGTTTTTTAAAGGATCAAGCATATCTTCTTCAGTCCATCCATATTTTAGGATGCGCTTTTTGTGGACTTTTACGTTAATCTGCATTAAACCGTAACATTGTCCATTTTTTGAATCAGGAAAAAACCGCGACTCGTGGTAAGCAATCGCTTCTAGAACTTCCGGGCAGATATCAAAAGCATTTCCTGCAAGCTCAAAGTAGTTAATCATATCTTCCGGTACATCTTCCGACACGTTTATACTCTTGTCGGTTTCATAAGCGTTTATATTTTGGCTGAACGCCAATAGTAAGAACAAAATAGAAAATAATTTTTTCATCCGGCCTTTTCAAGTATCTTAGACCGAACCTTATTAGGCGTACATTTGAAGAGTCTTGTAGGTGAACACTTCAAAATCTTAGCCAATGCGACAATTGTAGACAGCCGTACATCTATTTCTTTTCCGTTCTCAAGCTCGGAAATAACAGTCCTACTAACGCCGCTTTTTCTCACAAGTTCGCTCTGCTTCATCCCCAATTGCAGCCTGCGCTCCTTGATCTTAAATTCGACCATACTTATCCTTCCTAAAGCCCGTTTTTAGCTATGTCCAAATTATCTGTATTTAGTGTACAAAAAAAAAAAAAAACCGTCAATAAAGCTGAACTAATAAATAAAAAAAGAGCTATTGGATTTCCAAAAGCTCTTTTTTATTGGGTCATTTATTGGGTCATTTATTGGGTCAGCGTGACCCAATAAAATTCACCACTATATCATTAGTCCTGTTTTTAAGGTCATACTTTCGCTATGTAAAAAAAGACGGTCTTCTATGCACAATTGACTTTTCGCTATGTAAAAGGTATGATTCATTTACATAACGAAAGGGGCTTATATGGGTGGAAAATTACAAAAAGCACATGATATGTGTGTAATAAAAGAAAATGACTTGATACAGTGCGCAAGCTATGATCTTACAACAATCGAACAAAAAATGTTTTGTTATGTTATATCTAAGATAAAACCCACAGATAAAGAATTTCAGCGGTATGAGATTTCGGCTCTTGAATTCGCCGAGATTTGCGGCATAAACAAAAAAAATGTATATCGTGAATTTAAAAAAATGGCCTTAGATTTTAATACTAAAGCTAGATGGATAAAGATAGGCAATAGCGAAATCCTATTTAGTCCATTCGCTGAAGCGGAGTGCAACCAAAAAAGAGGGAGTATTTCAGTTATTCTGAATAGCCGATTAAAAAAATATTTAATAGATATAGGCGGGGTTCAGGGCCGATATACCAAATATGAACTATGGAATATCTTAAGTCTTAAGACAAAACATTCTATCCGGCTATATGAATTGTTTAAATCGTATTCATATCAATTTGAGAAAGATTTTGACATAGACGAGTTAAAAGGGCTTCTATGTGTTGAAAATTATAAGAATTACTCAGAACTAAATCGCTGCGTGCTTACTAAAGCGGTCAAAGAAATTAATCTATGCACAGATCTTGAAGTCAGCTACACTGCCAAAAAAGAAGGCAAAGAACATAAAGTAAAAAAGATAACTTTTAAGATTCAAAAGAAGGAAATAGACGAGAAAATTACCGCATTTTGCGAGTCTATCGACCGCATAAACAAGAAAAAGAAACAAGTAAAAGGGCAGGTGTCAATTTTTGATTATGAGATGGAAAAAGAAATCAAGTGCGCCGATGAAGTAAAAGTCACTCCTGCCGATTAATCTTGACCGTCTTTTTGTACATAACGAAAAGTTATCCACATTTGATTTTTTAAAAAGACCGTCTTTTTTTACATAACGAAACCGTCTTTTTTTACATAGCGAACCGTCTTTTTTTACATAGCGAAACTTTTAAACCCGCATAAATACTGGCTTTAAACAGCCCTTAATATATTAATATATATAAAATTAATATATATGTTAGATATATAAAGAGTTTTCCACATTTTTTAAAATCGTACTAAATGTCCACAATTCTTCCGATTGTGTTGCAATCCCTTATACCTTTTAAGTAATCTACTGGAGCAGTATTTGAGTATTCTATGGTATTGGCAGGGCATTTTGACCTTCTCCAATAGTTCAACTTGCTCTATTCCATTGGTTCATTTTGATACTTTCGTTTCTATTGTGGACATTTAGTGCGATTTTTTCGACCGTCTTTTTTTACATAGCGAAAAACTCCCGGAATAGACATAAGGTGTTTTTTATTGTTTACAATTTCTTGTAGAAGTAATATAGTATTGTCAACCCCTTTCTTGTCTGTATAAGGGGCAACAACAAAGCGCCCTTTGTAGGGCGCTCCTTTATTATCTGTTTTTACTTTTTCTCTTTAGATCCTTCTCGATTAGGTAATTGATATAGGCGTTCATACCACCATACATTGCACCTTCTTTTCTCGCAAAAACATAGTTCTCCATTTTAAGCCTAGCTGAAATAGCTTTATACGTCCCTACAAGCGTTTTTGGTCTTCCGACGTGCGATTTATCTATTACGTTTATAAACTCGTTTCTAGGGGGTAAATCTTGCGATTTCACAGGGGTATTTTGAATAACAGGTGTGTTGTCTTTTTCCTCAATGCTTTTGCTCTCCCCTTTTTCAAAATCCGTCAAAAGTTCATCAACTATAGTGTTTTCCTCACGTTTAGTATTTTGGGTCCCATTCTTTTCAAGCATCATAGCTAATCTATCTCTTTTGCTTGTCATGTTTTTATTCTCCTATTCTCTCCAAAAATTTATCAACAGCTATCACATAATCTTTTGCAGCTCCGCATTTTGGTTCATAGTCCATAAGTGGCAGATTGTATCTTTTTGTCTCTGAAGCCGCAATGCTTTTAGCTATCGGAAGCACTAAAGGCTTGCCCTCAAGAGTGTCTGATAATTTCTCAAGGTCGTCAAGAAGTGCCTGGTGAAGTGCTGTAGTATGTTCACACCTTGTAAGAAGGATAAGCACCATCTCAGCATCGGATATAGGTCTTTTGCCGCACTTGTATTTTTGGATATCCTTGTTTACTTCCATGATCCCTGTTACGGAATTGTCGTCTACATCAGTCGGCACAATTATATAATCAGCCGCAACATAAGACATTGTTCCTGTAATGGATTTTGCAGGCGCGTTGTCAATGAGAATAAAATCATAAGTCTTTTTCAAGTAGTCTGTTATGTCCTTGAGGATAAAGAAGTCGTCATGGTCTGTAAAATCCCTGTCGGCCTTTGACAGCTCAAGAGATCCTATGATGATATCAAGTCCCTCTCTAATGTTTTGAATAGCATCTAAGACATTGGCCTTTGCAGTCATAACGTCATAGATCGTTGGCTTTTTAAGGTCACAATCAAGACTCTGAGAAGTGTTACTTTGTTGGTCGAAATCGATTATAAGCACTTTCTTTCCTTTGCCGGATAAAAGACACCCAAACTCGATAGTTGTTGTTGTCTTTCCGACGCCGCCCTTTTGGTTCGCAATAGATATTACTTTTCCCATCAATTTTTCTCCTATATTTTTAATACTAATATTTAAAATACTAATATTAAAAATATGAATATTTAAAATACTAATATTTAAAATATAAATATTAAAAATATGAATATTTAAAATACTAGTATTATAAATACTGATATTAAAAATATTGATATTAAAAATATGAATATAAGAAATATGAATATTATAAATATTGATATTTAAAATACTAATATTAAAAATACTCATATTTTAAATATGCATATTACAAATACTAATATTAAAAATATTGATATTAAAAATATGAATATTATAAATACTAATATTTAAAATATTGATATTAAAAATATTAGTATTTTAAATATGCATATAAGAAATATGAATATTTAAAATATGAGTATTAAAAATATAAATATTAAAAATATCAGTATTATAAATATGAGTATTTAAAATATTAGTATTTAAAATATGAATATTAAAAATACCAATATTTAAAATATGCATATTATAAATACTAATATTTAAAATATAAATATTAGAAATATGAATATTTAAAATATTGATATTTAAAATATAACTAATTAAGTTGAAAATTTCAAGAGCAAAATAAAAAAGCCCCTACCCACGCGGGATAGAGGCTCTCTGTTAATATGTTGCGACATACTCGCCGCCTTTTTTAACGATGTGTTTTGTAACACCTTTTTTGTTTGTTCCGGGATTTCCATATGCGTTATAGAGGGCTTGTGCTTCTTCCAAGCTTGTAGCGGTTGCATTGATGTATGGAAGGATTTCATCCTCAGAAATACTATTATTTCCGTAGCGCTTTCCGCGGCTTTCGTCTCCCCATTTATCAATTTTATTTCGTGTTTCATAAAACTTTTCGGGAGTTAGTTTCGGTATCGCACTTTTAGCTTTTTGATATGTTTTGTCTTCGGAAGCGTCATAATTTACACCTGCAACATAGCCGTAAGGGTTAGCTCCGGGGTTTGAATCAGGCTTAAAGTAAGAGTAGTAAGTCGCCTTCTCACTCTTACTAAGTGTAGGCAAAGTTGCATCAATTGCACTCTTAATGTTTTCAGCTTTCTGAGATCCGCGAAGATTCTTTTTGACTTTTGCGAAGTTCTTTATACCCTTTTCGCCGTACTTATCGTACACTGCATTAGCACCTTCCGAATCAGAAACCTCGTACTTATTGAAGACATATTTGTGCTGATAGTAGTCAATAAGTGCATCGGTTCCCTTCTTTCCACCGCCTGCATCAAGATAGACATTAAGAGCTTTATCGTCGTCAACATGGCCTGTTGCGTTCTTTCTTGCAACTTTCTTCATGGTCGAGTACATATCACCCAGATATTTAACCTTATTCTCATCGTCAAGGTCTTTATAGAACTTTGATTTTGTAAGAGCATTTCCGGCACTTGTGTTTAGTTTTCCAAGGTCTTCTTTGTACTTCCTAAACTGCGCTTCAGAATACTTTGCGTGATCTGCTTCATCCCAGTTACGAAGGTCAGAACGCGTTGCTTTTGGTGCAAAACCACTTGTTACGCCTGTTTCTTTTCTAAGTCTTGAAGCCTCAACGTTAAGTTTAGAAGGCTTATACTCGCTAACATTCATAGGAAGTATGTAGTTTTCAAGTATCTTTTCGCCCATACTGCGGCCCTGGTTCTGAAGGACTTTCTTACCCTCAACATTAGTCTTTACAGGAAGCGTCTCTCTTAAGAATGGAGTGCTATTCTTCATAAGATTTACATAGTATTCAGGCTTTCCATATTCTCCAAGGTCACGCTTATATGGATCTAATGTCTGCGCTGTCTGTCTTGCAAGTGACGGTATAAGTTGTGAACCTGAAGACGCAACAGTATTGATAAGATTGTCAATCATTCCGCTGACAGTTCCTTGGCTACTGTATGATGGTGTATCAGCGCCAAAGGCTCTTCTGAATCCTTGCGTTGTGGAACCTCCAAGAACGGCTTCGGCAGCTTGCAAGCTTGATTTAGGCGTTAAGCCCTGTTCTGCCATAACAGAACCCGCCTGCATAAACGGGCCGCCCACAGGGATATCACTTGTATCAAGTGTTTTACCTCCATAATAAGGAACCCAATCAGGCACATTAAGGCCGTATTCGATAAAGCCATCTTCTTGTTGTGCCGCTCTTTCGTCGGGATCTGTGCTATATCCACCGCTAATGTTTCCATTTTTAGCCATTGCATATGTAGCACCAAGAATAGGAAGTCCCGCTATTGATCTTGAAGCTTCATCAACAAAACGCCTTTGATTGAATCCTGTTTTGCCAAAGACTTCTTTTCCTGTCTCGACCGCATTTTTAAGGAATCCAAGCGGCGAATATTCGATAGCTCTCTCTATGATGTTACCGGGCGTCATTGTAAATGCCCCAGCTGCCGTACTCAAGATATCCGTTCCAATAATGCCTTCTGACATTTCACCAAGGCCGTTTCTTATGTCTGTAAGGCCTTTTGACATTTTACCGTGTTTTTGGAATACAGAGTCAGCCGCACGGATAGATGAAATCATATCAATCATAGCGGGGATATCTTCGTGTTTTATGCCTTCAAGACCTGCGACGTTTTCTTTTCCATAGCGGTCAATAAGCTGTTTTAATTCGGTGTAACTTTGCGCATAATTGGCCTCATAAAATTCTCTGTCACCAAGCTCCATAGCCTTACGTACATAGTATTCGACATTATTAAGGAATTTGCCGATAGGCTTAGTGTCATTGAATGTCGTAGCATTATTAGAAAGAGCCACCTTCCATCCTTTTTGACCGCTTCTTCCTGTGCTAACATGGTTTTTAATATCCATGCCGCCTTCTAAAAGTCCCTTCTTAAAACCTTCTTTGTATGCTTTCGCTTTTGCCTTATTCCATCCTAGCGCAGAATGTTTTCCTGTGATTTTTGATGTTGCGTAATCTACAGCGGCGGCTATAGGCTGTCTTCCTTGTTCAAGAGATTGAAAAGCAAGGTTTCCAAAAGCATTACGAGATATAGCGGTTTTAAAATTACCAAGCATATTTGTGTAAAGAATTGTTCTTATCTTTTGACCTAATGTTGCGGGGGTTCTTGCTAAAGCAATCTTTGCAGCTCTTGACAATAGATCTTCCTGCTCATAGCTTCCTTCAGGGAACTTTGAGGCTTGCTTGAGATAATCATAGATCTGCTTCTGTTCTTCCATAGTAAGCTTCACGCCGCCGTTTTGTTCATAAACAAGGTCGGCTATTTCTTCAATAGAAGCTCCCTTATCAATAAGCTGAAGGACTTTATCTTTTCCTCTTATGGGATTATTGCTCATTTTTACTGCTTTTTTACCGCCCACATGTTGTCTAAGCGTGCCGTCTAAGATATCTGATACTTTTTTCTTAAATGCTTCTTTATCTCCGTTACTGTCAACATAGGCCTTATGAATCTTACTTGCAATATTATCAAGAGCTTCAGAAGTTCCAACGCCTTTTTTCTTATCGACAATATCATCGATTTTTTCTTGTGTGATTCGCACCTGTCCTTCAGGTGTATTACGGCTAAATTCAGAAAGAGCTTGCTCTGTACGTCCGGCTTCTCTTACTTCCCCGTCAATCTTAATACCAAGCCACTTAGCTTTGCGAAGAGCCTTTTCGTCGCCGGAGTCCATAAGACGTTGCCATTCGTGCATAGCCGCTTTTGTATCGACTTCATCGAATCTTTCAACGTTCATAAGGTCTTCAGCTACATTTTTACTGTTCTTATATCTTTCAATCGCGGCCTCATTTTGCTCAGACTCATGGAATACTCTGTAGGCAAAGTCTTTTATCGGAAGGTCTTCTTCATTCTTAATACGTCCTGTCTTTTCAGCGGTGTTTGTTCTCCACTTACCTATTTTCCATTCGCCCTTAGTGTCGCCACTTCCAAAGAACTGTAAAGGATCTGCGCCGGGTGTTTTGTTCTTAAAATCTTCAAGCGCTTTTTGTGCTTCAGCTTCAGTCTTATATACCTTATTTCTCTGAATATTGACTTTAGCATCCCCGTTATTTGCAGCCACATAATAAGCCTTTTTGCCGCCCTTACGATTAACAGACTCAACAGTAAAGTCTTGTGGTGCATTGTCTATACTTTGTCCTACAGACTTTACTTCAGTCAATCCCAGTTCCTTATCTAGTTCTTTTTCTAACCCTGTTTCTTCAGCCCACTTGAGTATTCTCTTGGCTTCATTTGTTATTGCAGGTGAGGAGCCCTGATTTTTTGCATAGGGGCGCAGACCGCTTGTATCAATATTTTCTCTTGGTACTGGTTTAAGATCATCAAGCCATGATCCTTTGGTACTTGGTACGTTTTCAGGCACGCTGTTTTCAAGCTCGTTTATTAAATCAGCGGTTTCCTGAGAAGAATCCTCAACAGCCTTTACGCTTCTATCATATATAGGTCTTCCTATCTGATTTCCAAAGCTACCGCTATTAAACTCTCTTGAAATTTCAGGATCAATGTCTTTCATGGCGCGTGAATATCTCTTACGTGCAGCATCAAGCGTCTTTTTAGCGGCGTTTGCTTCGTCTATGCTTCCGCTAAACATTGCCTTATTAAGATAGTCAGAATAAGCTTCATTAACGGCCGCCCATTCCTTAAGTGCCTTTTCATCCGTAACGCTTTCCATTATTCCGGATTTCTCAACCTTATTAAGAGGCTCCGCTATCTCAACAAAGCGAGAATCGAGTTTATCCCATACTTCATCGGGAAGGTCAAGAGTTGAAGGCGTGGGATTGATTGCTTCTGCGGTTTCTCCTATAGCTTCCCTTGTAAATGGCGCTCTTTCTCCAAGCATAGGATTTAATGTGTCTATGTCTTCATTCATTGTAGGAAGCCTTCTGTTTAAGTCTTCTCTTACGAAAGAATTTTTTGCGTTTAAATCCTGTCTTATAAAAGGCTCAGTAGGTTTTCTAAGTTCTGGGATAGTAGCCTGCTTTATAGGCTCATCAATATTTTGAGTAAGCTCATTAACGGCACTTTTAGCCCTGTATTCATCCATAAGCGCTGCAAGCTGATTGTTTTGAGAAGCGTTAAGGTCTTCAGGTGTAAAGATATTCTTCATAGCCGAATCATCTTTAAACTGGCTATTATAGTTATTCATAAGCTCCGAGAACTGCCTATTATTAGCTTCGATAGGATTTGTATTTAAACGTGCAAGTTCTTCAGATGGTAGAACACTTGGAGTATCAAACTTTGGTATCTGTTTTGTAGCGTTCTTTATGTCTCTTACTGCACCTGTTACATCCATAGTTCTAAGAACATCGGCATTATTCCCTATTGACTTTCCAAGTGAATCATAAAGCGCCTGCTCTGATTTTCCAATTCCATATTGAGCACCGGGGATAGCAAGATTTAAACCTGCATTTACAAGGCCCTGCTTTATCAGCTCGTTTCTCTCTTCATCTGATATAACGCCGTCTTCTTTCATTTCAGCAAGAGTAGGAAGCGTATCAAGAGCTACGTCCTGTAAGTTCTGTCCAAGCTGATTAAGTGCGAACTGTCCCGCCTTGCTTGTTACGCCAAGGCCTTTACCGATTGAGTCAAAAAGAGGGTTAGTAACATAGTACATTGCAAGTTGAGTTGCGGCGTTTCCGGCTCCAAAGGCTCCCGGATGCTGTGTTCTTGCCGCCGCTTCTTCTCTCTTTAAATCAGCATAGTTTCTATTAACTCTCTCTCTTAATTCCTCTGCTTTATCTCTTACCTTTGCGCGGTTATCAAAGCCACTTCCAGTAAGTTCATCCACTACCTGCGCGGCGGGTTCAGCAACGGACTGATATAAGTCGATTCCTGTATCTGCAAGAAATTTAGACGCTCTAAAAGGTGTTTTTGCCGCGCCTCTTGCCGTTGACTCTAATACACCTTTTTTACTTACAGCATCCTTTTTCTGATTTTTCCCTTTAATTTTTGTCTTTTCCAAGGCAAAGTCTTCTTCTGTGATACCTTTACTTGGAAGATTGTATTTACTAAGATCAAGCTGTTTTACACTGCCGCCTACAACATCCTTTTTCTTAAAGGCTTCATCAGCTTTGCTCTTTTTGGGGTTCATATAATAATCTTCCTGAAGCTCGTGTACTCTTTCGGCTGCACTGACAGCATTATCAATGGCCTTTTTGCCACCGTGTGTCTTGCCTATCTGAAGCTTAAGAGTATCTTTCTTTCTGCCTTCAAGAACATCTTCAGCATACCTTGTAAGTTCAGCGTCAGATAAAGTCCTTAAATAGTTCCCTTTTGCATCTGTGACGATAGGGGTAAAGTTACCCGCTTTGTCACCCTTAGTATTTGTATAGGTACTGCTAAATACTGTTGCTTCCCCATCCCCTGCATCTTTCCATCCGGCCTTCTTAAGCTCACTCGTATTTACTTTTGGACGGTTAAACAGATCTACGGTGCCACCTTGCTCAAGGTTTGCCATTTCAGGATAATTTGTCGCATCGACAGAACGCTTATTAAGCCCCTGCATAACATCGGAATGAGTAAGGTAAGTCTTCTTTTCCTTGGGTTTAGTGACTTTCTGCGCGGGCTCTGCTACTTTCTTTATCTCTGATTTGGGCGCACTTGTAGCCTCTTTTGCCTTCTTTCTTTCGTCAAGCCATGCGTTGTAATGTTCCTGAATCTTCGCAGTCGTAGCCTTGGTATTTTGCCACTCGTCATAGGTTTTTTGTATCTTATCAAGATTAGCCTGCGAAGTAGGGCTCTGATCTCCGTAAAGCTGACTTGTAATCATCTGCTCATACATTTGCTGTTTTATAGGTATCTGTTTTTCTTTCTTCTGTTTAGCCATCTAAAAGCCTCCCAAAAAAAAGAGGGCATTACCTGCCCTCTTAAATAGTTATGCCAAGGTCTGCAAAGAGGTTAGCTACATCTGTAAGCGCAAGTTCGCCTCTTTCCATAGCCTCAAATGCTCTCTCTTCTACCTGTCTTACTGTAGCGCCCTTCTGAACATCAAGCTTAAGCTGTTCAAGAAGCTTGTTGTAATTGCTTCCCTGTGAAGCACTCTGCGCCTGCTGTGCATTGCCTGCTACAAACTCATTTGTAGCCTTTGTAGGATCAAATGTGTACTGTCCCTGCCTTGCAAGTACGCTCTTAAGCGCATTGACATAGTTCTGATCCATAGCAAGGTTTTCTGTTGAAGGTCTGTAGCTTGCCTCAAGGTTATTTCTTGCGTTTTCTGCCGCGTTCTCAAGCTGCATCCTCTGAAGGCCAAGGTTAGACATTGCAGAATTGTAGCTCTGAAGGGCTCCCGCAAGGTTATCTCCGTATGTCTGGTCGAGATTAGCGATACTCTTATTAAGAGCTTCGTTAATTCCGGCACGGGATGCACCGTACTGGTTTTCAAGACTTCCCATCGTGGTTTCTGTCGCACCGCCGTTATATCCCATTGCCGCAAGTCTCTGATTAAGGTTTTTACGGGTAAGCATATTGTTGATATATGCTTCCTGTAAAGACTTCTCAGCATCGGCGTTTACGTCACCAAGGGACTTGTCCCTTGCCGCATTAAGTCTGTCAACAGTGCTGTCGTAGTTACTTCTAAGATTTCCGGCTGCATTGTTGTAAGAATTTTCTATACGAGACATATTTCTTTCATATGCTTCATTTGCGGCCTGTCTTAAAGCTGCAAGTCTTGCGGCTTCAGCTTCAGCCTGTGCGCGGGCGATAGCTTCATAGTCAATATACTGTCCATAATCTACAGCCGAAGCGGAAGTTCCTGAACCTGTTCCATTTTTACTGCCGCCACTTCCGTTACTTCCACCGCCTGTTTTAGTTTGGTACGCTTTAGATCCCATTAAGTCTTCAACAGTCTTTTTTGCAAGAATGTTTTTTACCAACTGGTTATTGTCGGTTCTAGTGGCGTAGTTTATGTCTCTAAGTATGGCGTTTGTAACGTTTTTTGGGTTAACATCGGCATTTGTCACAGCGCCCGTAGGAATCTTCACGTTTTTTATTCCACCGCCTATTTCATACATGCTCGTTACTCCTTTTCTTCAAAAGAAGGGGTTATACGAACGTATAACCCCTTTGACACATCACTTGAACGCTTCCTGCTTTGCACTTATCTTGGACGCCCACTTTATCTGCCGCTCGTGCAAATACTCATAAAGCACCTGCATTGCTTCGGGAACATCATTATTTTTCTTATACTCGTTGATTATGTTTTTCACATTATCGTGAAGCATAGTAACGTGTCCCATCTCAGCAAGCGATAACTTGTAATAAGTATCTGCAAGCTGCGGATATTCGTCTCTGACCTTATAAGCGCATTTGATGTAGCGTTCTGCATCTTCAAGCTCTGAATCGATTTTCTGAGATATCTTCTTTATTATCTCCATGCCACCACCTCATTAACCTGTGGTAGTAGCTGTAACGGGTGTCCATTTACCCATGACAGAAAGAAGATACTGGCTCTGCTCTGCATTAACAGCCTTGTTCTGCTCGTTCTGAAGCGCGATCTGTGTGTCCTGAAGCCTGTTCTCAAGAAGCATAGTCTTAATAGAGCAACAGCACTCATTCATCTGCGCACCAAGAGCGGCAATGCTCTGTCTTACATCTGCAAAGCCTCCCGAAATGTTCTGATTTACAGCATTAAATCCGTTTACTGCCGTAAGAACATTGGTGTTGTTCTGATTGCTTAAGAACATCGTCTGATTGTCAATAAGCCTTGCTGTCTCATAGTTGTTGTTTGCAGAACTTAAAAGTACGTCCCGTATGCCTTCCTGAGTAGCCTGGTTATTAACCGCTTCGTTTACGTCCTGTACCGTAGCAAAGTTAGGCATAGGGCCGCCGCCGCGATTACCGCCAAACCCAAAACCGCCACCAAAAAGGATAGCGATTATAAGGAAGGCTCCAAGCCAGTCAGAAGACATAAATGATCCATTGTCTGACATAATAATTCCTCCTGTTAAAATTTTTTTATATCATCTTGCAAGATTGACCTATTTCATAAAAGAACTTAGCTTACTCATAATGGAATTTTTAGCTGCGTTTATATCCTGTCCATTCTGTGAGTATAAAGTTTCCGCGGCCTTTGAAGGGTTAGATAAGTCAAGGCCCTTAAGTTGCGGATTTGTCTTTGCGAGATTTTGTAAAAATGACTGAGGGCTCTCACCCCGCATCATAGCGCCAAAAGCCTGCATCATTACATTATTCTGCGGGTTCTGACTTGCGTTTAGCACTTGTAGAATTGGATTTTGCATTAACTGTTTCCTCCAACTTTGTGATCCTGTCTTCCAGTGACTTATACACATCTACTTCTTTTTCCTCTTCGTGAGGCTTTATATCATAAGGAAGAAGCGTTTTATATCCGGCTCCGTCTGTCTGTGCAAACCATATGATAGGCGCCGTAGTATCAAGTAAAAGAGCACTTGAATTTGGGGCAAGCTGAAAAGCATTTGCACCGCCTTTTCCATTTACTTTTATAATTTCCTGTTTCTGCGCCTGTTGCAAAGAGTTCTGAAGAAGCATCTGCGATAATTGCTGATTGTAAGGGAACATCAAATATCCTCCTTAGTTCATGTTACTTAGAAGCTCATTCACTTTTGCCTGAACTTCTGCATAGTTATAGCCTGCGCTCTCAAGTCTTTCTTTTCTTGTGGGCGTGCTGTCTTTTGTACCCCACTTACCGTCTATTACTTCAAGCGCTATCTTCTCAACGGTATTTTTATAGGACTTGTAAAGCTCAAGCTTTGTTATGCCGTCATAATCAACGTCAAGGTCAACTTTTCCTTGTATGCCGGGGACATTGCCTTTAGATGAATACTGCCAAGCTGCCGCATAAGATCCTGAAGGTCTTATCGGTGAAAGTGCATTGTAACTACCATTATCATTTGCAGGATATCTTGCTATCCAAAAATCAAAGTCATACTTAAGGTCTTCAGGAATGACATTAATGTACCAATCACGATTGCAGTATATGCCGCAAAAATAGCCGCACTGCGCAAAGTGATAAGCATATACATAGCAAAGGTTTCTTATAAATTCTTTTCCCTTTGCACGTAGCTTGTCTGACTCAAGGTCAAGCCATATGCCATATTCAAGTTTCCTTCCCTTAAGGTGTTTTAAAAGAGCTTTTGCATCTTTGACAGGATCACTTATGGATGAAGAGCCTATAAAGATATAAACGCCTCTATCCATTCCTACGTCGCCTGCGTGTTTGTAATTGTATTCAAAGGTTTCATCTATGTTATGAGAACCTGCCTCATACATAGCCTTTAATATTGCAAACTGTTTTCCGCTTGCCGCGACTTTTTCCCAGTCAATTTTGCCCTGATAATGGCTTACATCAATTCCGAGAACATCCTTCATGTTTCCTTATCCTCTTTTGTCGAAAGAATGTCGATAGCTTTTGTGATTACAGGAAGCATTGGAATACCCATAATACCTGCATTTTCGACAATGCTTAGAAGTTCGTTTGCACAATATCCTATAATCACTGCGTCTCTTATATAATCAGTGCCTATAAGAAGGTCAAGTCTATAGGCTATAAGCACGAATAAAAGGGTCATTCCTTTTTTGGAAAGGCCCTTCCATCCGACCTTGCTGTTAAGTGCTCCGCTTTTCGTCTTGGGCGACTTTTTAAAGACGCCCGCAACGATAAGTCCTGATATATAGTCTATTGCCATGAACATGATTAGTGTTGACAATCCGGTACTCCATCCCCCAAAAAGCGAAGTAAAAATTGCCCCGACAAGTCCGACAAAAACGGTAAATACGTTTTTAGGTTGCATATTTTACTCCTTTTTTGGCTTTAAGGTTCCACAACTTCAACAGGCGGCTGGTTATCGATAATCTTCTCAAGACCGCTAACGATAACGCCGTACTCACTCATTACCATGTAGTGAGCAAGGGTGATAGTATCAAGCTTAAGTCCGTATGATACCTCGTCATGGAACTTGATCTCTGCTTCCTTTTCTGTGTCATAACCAAGAATGGTGTTAGCAAGGTTATCACCTGTTCTTACATTTGAGATAAATAAAAATTTTCCCTCGTATTCAGGCATTTTAATTTCCTCCTTTTAGATTTAAGTTTGTTTTTTAGTTTCTTGTAGAAAATAAAAATGAAGTAAACTTTCTAGGGTAAAAAAGTTTACTTCATTTCGTGTTTTGTTGTATTTTCCTTATTTCGCAATATAGCAATTTGAATGACTGGGTATTAGTTGACCCTGTAGCTTCTATTAGTGGTTCCTCGGGCGGTTCTAAGCCGACATTTTACAAGCGTGGCAAAGAACTAATAATGACAACATTCCCGCATCCAAACACAGGAGCAACAATTACAATAGCTTTTAAATCCGAGTATACGTTCAAAGGCAATATGGATTTTTCATTACTCAACTATTCGTCTTGGAATAAAGACTATCAAGTATTGTTGCCTTATGCCTTAAATGCGGCGAATCGAATAATGACCTCAGACGCAACGACGCAGTTTGCATATTTCAGATTGCTTTCACCTGTGGTATTCCCTTTAAGCTGATATATGCTATGTATTTGCTTAATAGTTTTCAAAGCCAAACTAAAAACCTTATCGCAATATTTGCACCTTCATAATTAAAGGCTTGGCATATAGAACTTGTTCCGCCAGCATTTATATTGTTGTTCACAAAATATCGGGCAGTTTGTTGACATATGCAAGTTATTTTTGATGTAGTGCTGAAAAATTTTCCAGATGGGAGTGTGAATTGCCCCCATGATGAAGGTGCCACAACAATCCAATCTGAGTCATAATCTGGATTTTTTAATTTGCTAATTTGCGAAGTAACGTTATCCGCTGTCGTAGCATTTCCACCTGATCCGGTATTGATATTTGTGTTTGCCGCAATAACCTGTGTAGCTTTGTACAAAGTGTTATTGTAGATGAACTGTTCTC
>Ga0310690_10001287_pt1 | contig 45062 bp, 36 predicted proteins | sample AusTroGonzalo_MG_2_FD_207661 | JGI IMG/M metagenome (GOLD analysis project Ga0310690, IMG submission 207661) | Bovine rumen microbial communities from tropical cattle in Woodstock, Queensland, Australia - Gonzalo_04 (v2) (version 2) | ecosystem: Host-associated > Mammals > Digestive system >... | reverse complement strand
CTGCGTCTTTCATCATACGACTCACGGTGGAATTGACGATGAGGAGAGCTAACAGCATAGGCTCACACGATACATACTCGTCTTTCATCTCGTGAGCAAGGTCTTCTGCCTTTTGCAGCACTTTTTGTGAATCGTTTGAGAGATAGGGCTCTCCACCCTGCACACGGGCTAAATGCTGCATCTCTTGTGAGGCCAGCATGTCGAGTTGCTGGACGTTGACGCCCAACTTCTGGAAGATAAACGATGTGATGTCCTGCGCCTTGTCCATCAGGGCCTTGAGCAGATGCACGGGTTCGATGGACTGCTGACCGTTCTGGCGGGCAATGTTGACTGCCTGCTGAACGACCTCCTGCGCTTTGATTGTAAACTTGTCGATAGTCATAATGTAACTCCTTTCTTTTTAATGCATATTTTTTTGTTTGCTAACTGGCGAACAAAGAGTGTGCCGCAGGGAAGAAACGCGACAAAATGTCGGTATTGGATGACAAAATGGCAATAGGTAAAAAGCGTTAAATCCTCGACATAGGGGTGTTTGATAGAGATGTGCGATGGTCTTATAGTCAGAGAAATCTGAAAAAATGCGTTAAACTTTCATATTTATGGGCGCGAGAAGCCCCCAATGTCAGTAATAATTATTATCTTTGCTTTCTAAAACATCTTTGATTATGAAAAAGATTGCTTTATTGATGGTATTTTTGATGCCGGTGATGATGTTCGGACAGACGTATGAGTCGTTGTGGAAACAGGTGAATGAAGCCCACAACAAGGACCTGCCGCAGACCGAACAGCAAGTGTTGCGCAAGATTGTGGTAAAGGCAGAAAAAGCCAAGGACTACGGTCAGTTGATGAAGGCCGAGTTGCAGGCTGCCCAGGCCGCATGTAGCGTGAGTCCCGACTCGCTGAAGCCCGCCGTGGAGCGACTGCATCAGCGTCAGATGGGCATCAAGGATCCTGCGCTGAAGGCCGTCTATCTAACGGTGATCGGCACTATCTATAGAGACAATACCCCACTGGATCAGGAAGGTCACTGGGAAAAGGCCGAGGCTTATTACGACCAGGCCTTGCAGCATCCCGAGCAACTGGCTGCGGTGAAGGCGCTGAGTTATGAGCCCTTCGTGACAAAGGGTGACGACAGTCGCCTATTTAACAACGACCTGCTAAGTCTGCTGGGTCGCGAGGCTGGTCGCTATGATGTGATGAGGGACTACTATCTGAAGACCGACAACCGCGTGGCAGCTCTTCTGAGCAGTCTGTGGTGGATTGACTACAACGAGCCCGACGATGACTTGGTGAAGTATGGCGAATCGACCCAAATCCACAGCCTCGACTCGCTGGCTGATGTCTATGCCGACCTGAAAGAGGCGGGCGAGGTGGCCATCGTTCGCTACCGATATATGGACGAACACACGGATGCCTCGGTACGCGAAAAATGGGGGTATCTGGAGTATGCCCTGAAGCGCTGGGGCTCGTGGGAGCGCATGAACTATCTGCGCAACGAGCAGAACGACCTGAAGCAACGTGTGTTTGACGTGCGTGGTGAGGGCATCGTGCTGCCAGACAGGCCCCATCTCCTGAAGTTGGAGAACCTGCGCGGCATCTCGCAACTCAAGATGCGTGTGTATCGTGTAAAGGCTACTGCCAAGGAACTGAAGGACAACCACCTGTACACGCAGAAGGACTACGACAAGATTAAGTCGAGACTGGTGGAGATGCCTGAGATGGCACAGACGATGACCTTCGGAGACAAGGCTCCCTATGAGGAGTTTGAGGACTCGCTGATGCTGGGCGCCCTGCCCGTGGGCATCTATATGCTGGAGTTTGAGAGTCAGCCGCAGACCAAGGACAAGGCTCGCTCTTTCTACTATGTCACCGGCCTGCGCCTGATGGGACAGATGTTGCCCAACAATATGGCGCGCTATGTGGTGGTGAACGCCACAACGGGACAGCCCGTGAAGAATGCCACGATATCTGTGAAGGTGAACCAACAGGACGTCATCATGACGACTGACGACAAGGGCGAGTGCCTGTTTGATACCAAAGGAGCTCGGGCCAATGAGATATTCGTGACGACGGATGACGACAAGGCCTGCCCGAGGATGTATGGCCTGGGATGGTTCTACTATAATGACAATATGCGCGACCTGCAGCATGTGGCCATCATGACGGACAGGGCCATCTATCGCCCGGGACAGACCGTCTATGCAACGGCGGTGCTGTATCAGGTGGAGAATGGCTATGAGAACCGCGTTCGCAAGGGTGTGACGGTGCAGATGACGCTGCACGATGCCAATGGCAAGGAGGTGGCCTCGGAGAAAGTGACCTCTGATGACTTTGGTACCTGCGCCACGCAGTTCACCCTGCCTCGCAAGGGACTGACAGGGCGTTTCTATATCTCGGTGGAGAATCATAACAACTACTTCACGGTGGAGGAATACAAGCGTCCTACCTTCGAGGTGGACATTCCCAAGGTGACGGACAACTATGCCGACGGCGACACGCTGCAGGTGAAGGGCACTGCCCGTACGTATGCCGGTGTGCCGGTGCAGGGCGGCAAGGTGAAATATCAGGTGATGAGAAAACGTGCCTATTGGTGGTGGAGATACTCGCGCTATTGGGGACAGGGTTCTATTGGCACAGCTTCGACGTCGGATGTGCTGGCCGAGGGTGAACTGGAAACCAATGAAAAGGGCGAGTTTGAGGTGCCCACGCCAATGGTGCTGCCTAAGACGCACTATCCGATGTATTATAACTTCTTGGTGTCGGTGGATGTGACTGACCAGGCGGGTGAGACGCATCATGGCGAGTTGATGCTGCCCCTGGGCAACAGAGAGACGGCACTGAGTGTGGATGTGCCCGAGAAGGTGCTGACGGAAGAGGGCGGACAGATGACTTTCCACTTGTATAATGCGGCTGGTGCCGATGTGGATGCCTCGCTGCGCTATCGCCTGAACAAGGGTAAATGGCAGCAGGTGAAGACGAACAAGAAGATAGAACTGCCCAAGTTGAAGAGCGGACGCTATACGATAGACGCCATCTGTGGCAAAGATACGCTGAAGCACGACTTCGTGGTGTTCTCGCTCAATGACAAGCGTCCTGCCATCGAGACGGACGACTGGTTCTATGCCTCGGCCTCGCAGTTCCCTAGCGACGGAACACCCGTGACGGTGCAGGTGGGCTCGTCGGCGAAGGATGTGCATGTGGTCTATACCATCCTGTCGGGAAAGACGGTGGTGGAAAAGGGTAGCGTGGACTTGTCTGACGAACTGCTGAACCGAAAGTTTACCTATAAACCGGAATATGGCAACGGCCTGCAGATGGCCTTCGCATGGGTGAAGGAGGGAAAGTCGTATGTTCACGAGGTGAGCATAGAGCGTCCGGTGCCCGACTGGCAACTGAAGATGCAATGGGAGACCTTCCGCGACAGGCTGGTGCCCGGACAGCAGGAGGAGTGGACGCTGAAGGTACTGACTCCCGACGGCAAGCCTGCCAAGGCGCAACTGCTGGCAACGATGTATGACAAGAGTCTGGATCAGTTTGTGCCTCACGTGATGTCGTTGGCACCCTACTTGTATTTCCCGATTCCTCGCTCGAATTGGATTGTGGAACTCAATCTGCACTATAGTTTCGGAGGTAGTGAGGTGGTCTCTAAACTGAATGTGCCTGCCTGGGAGTTTAATATGTTTGACAAGTCGGTATTCCCGTCATATTACTATCGCTCAAGAACGAGAAGAACCCTGATGGGTTATGCTACAGTGACCGTCAATATGAATGAATATGAAGGTATTGCAACGACGGGACTGGACAACGGTATGGACGAGGCTCTGCAGGGACGTGTCGCAGGACTGGATATCGTTGAAAGTGCAGGAAACCTGGGTAGCGGAAGCGTGAAGCGTGTTCAGGGAAAGAGCTCGAACAGTGTACTGAAAGAGGTGGTGACTGTGCCGAAAAAGTTTGATTCGGCAGAAGAGGAGGTAATGACTCAGCCCTCAACGATGCAGGTGCGTGAGAATCTGAACGAGACGGCCTTCTTCTATCCACACCTGATGACGGATAGCGAGGGTAGGGTGACGGTGAAGTTTACGCTGCCTGAGAGTCTGACCACCTGGAACTTCATGAGTGTGGCTCATACGGAGGATATGAAGACGGGATTCCTGTCGGGCGAGGCTGTGGCCAAGAAGGATGTGATGATCATTCCGAATATGCCGCGCTTTGTGCGTCAGGGCGACAAGGCCACTATCACGGCTCGCATCGCCAATACTGGTGAGAAGAGCATCAAGGGTAAGGCTCGCTTGGAACTGCTCGACCCAGAGACGATGCTGGTGGTGTCGGCTCAGGATCAGGACGTAGAGGTGGGTGCCGACGGCACGGAGGTCGTTAGCTTTGAATATTACTGCATCGACGAGTCGCGCAGTCTGCTGGTGGCCAAGGTGATGGTCAGCGGCGAGGGCTTCAGCGATGGCGAGCAGCACTATCTGCCCATCCTGCCCAACAAGGAGCGTGTGACGGTGACGGTGCCCTTCACTCAGAACGAGCCTGGTACGAAAATGATTGATTTGAACAGCCTGAAGCCTCAAACCTCTCAGCTCTCACCTCTTAGTTCTCAGTTGACCATTGAGTATACTAACAACCCTGCGTGGTTCATGATTCAGGCTCTGCCCACCGTGGGTCATCCTCACGATAACTGCATCGTCTGTCAGTCTACTGCCTATTATGCCAACACCATCGGCAGACATATCCTGAAGCAGAATCCTCAGACGAAGAATGTCTTCGAGGCATGGACTCGTGATGACACCTCGCTGAAGAGCGGTTTGCAGAAGAACGAGGAGTTGAAGGACCTGTTGCTCGATGAGACGCCTTGGCTGGTGGATGCTAACAGGGAGCAGGAGCAGAAGGAGAGACTGGCTGACTTCTTCGACGAGAACATGATGCAGCAGCGTCTGGAGTCATCGCTCAACAGGATGAAGGACCTGCAACTGGCCGACGGCTCGTGGAGTTGGTGGCCCGGTATGGATGGCTCGATGTATATGACGGTGGAGATCAGCGAGATGCTGGTACGTCTGAACAATCTGACTGCCCCTCAGAAGGAGACGAAGCAGATGCTGGACAAGGCCTTTGCGTATATGGGTAAGGAGATGGTGAAGTTGGTGGACGAGATGAAGAAGGAGGCCAAAATGGGCGTCAAGCAGACATTCCCCAGTCACAAGGCACTGCAGTGGCTCTATATCTGCACCCTCGACGGCAGAAGATTGCCCGCCGATGTGCAGAGTGCCAATACCTATCTGAAGAACCTGCTGAAGAAGGAGACCCGCAACCAGACTATCTATGACAAGGCGATGTCGGCTATCGTACTGAACAACAAGACGTATGTGAAGAGTCTGAAGGAATATACGGTCTATCGCGAGGAGATGGGTCGCTACTACGACACACAGCGTGCCCTCTATTCTTGGCGCGACTATCGCATTCCCACTCAGGTGGCTGCCATCGAGGCTATCCAACGCCTGACGCCCGAGGACAAGAAAACCATCGAGGAGATGCAGCGCTGGCTACTTCAGGAGAAGCGCAACCAGGCTTGGGATACGCCTATCAACAGCGCCAATGCGGTGTATGCCTTCCTGAATGGCAATAGTGAGTCGCTGAAGTCGCAGGAGAGAACGGTGCTGAGGGTTGACGGCAAGGAGATAGAGACCTCGAAGGCTACTGCCGGCATCGGTTATGTGAAGACGGCGATGGGGGGCGACGAAAAGCAGGTGTTTACGGCTGAGAAGACCTCTACGGGTACCTCTTGGGGCGCTGTCTATATGCAGTTCATGCAGAAGTCGAGCGAGGTGGAGGCTCAGGGTAGCGGCATCAAGGTGAAGCGCGAGATTCTGTTGAGTGACAAGCCTTCAACCCTCAACCTTCAACCCTCAACCCTCAAAGTGGGCGACCGCATCAAGGTTCGCATCACCATCGAGGCCGATCGCGACTATGACTTCGTGGAGGTGGTCGACAAGCGTGCTGCCTGCATGGAACCCGTGAATCAGTTGAGTGGCTATCGCTATGGCTACTACACCTCGCCCAGGGATTGCTCGACGAACTATTATTTCAATCGTCTGTCGAAAGGTCAGCACATCATTGAAACAGAATACTATATCGACCGCGTGGGCACTTACGAGACGGGCACCTGTACGGCAGGATGCGCCTACAGTCCTGAGTTCCGCGGTACTGCTAAATCGCAAATTATTGAAGTGAAATAAATGAAGAAAAACATCTTGATACTTGGCTTGTGTATGGCCTCTCTGGGAGTCAGCGCCCAGCGTATTGTCACCCAGAATCCTGTTATCAACGTAGGTAAGACGGGATTTGAGATGCCTGTCACGGCAACATTTCAACTGAGAAACAGGGGTAGCAGGCATCTGACTATCCGTGAGGTGAAGGCGGACTGTGGCTGTACGCAGGTGGATTATCCCAAGAAAAGTATTGGAGGTGGTGACAAGTTCACCATCTCCATGACTTATGATGCACGTCTGCTGGGACATTTCACCAAGCAGATTGCTGTCTATAGGGTGGGCTCTGACGAGCCTGTCATCCTGAAGATGCAGGGCATCGTGGTGCCCGAGGTGACGGACTATTCGAAGAACTATCCTTATGCCTTTGGCGAGTTGCTGGCTGATGTGAATAATGTGGAGTTTGACAATGTGAACATGGGTGACCATCCTGAGGCGGAGATTCGTGTGATGAACAGTGGCAGTAAGGTGATGACGCCCAATGTGCTTCACTTGCCGCCTTATCTCACGGCGATGGTGTCGCCCGAGACGCTGTCGCCAGGAAAAGCTGGTAAGATGACGCTGACGCTGAACACGGAGAATATCCACGACTTCGGATTGACGCAGACCACGGTGTATCTGGCTGGGCAGTTGGGCGACAAGGTGAGCTCAGAGACGGAGTTGCCTGTGTCGGTGGTACTCTCTCCCAATACCACGCTCTTTAATGGCAGCAACAAGCAGTATGCGCCCAAACTGAAGTTGTCGGCTGACTCGCTGGCTCTGGGTAGGGTGAACGGCAAGAATCGAAAGAGTGAGGTGATCACCATCACCAATACGGGTCGGACGGCACTGAATATCTCGTCGCTGCAGATGTTTACCAAGGGTATGAAGGTGACGCTCAACAAGCGCGAGTTGCAGCCTAATGAGTCGGCAAAACTCAAGATTGCTGTGGCTGACAGGACTCAGTTGTTGAAGGCGCGTCAGAAGCCTCGTGTGCTGATGATTACCAATGACCCCGATCACTCGAAGGTGGTGATCAAGGTGAGTGTGAAATAATACCCCTCAAATCTTAAATCAAAAAAATGGAACATCCAGAGAATAGTGCAGAATATGCTGGCTTGCAGGTGAACAGTGGGGTGGAGCAGCCCTCTATCATCAACCCTTATCTGAAGCGAGGTCGTTTCCGTCGGCGTGAGCTGTCGGTAGGCGAGATGGTGGAAGGTATCGTGAAGGGCGATGTCACCATCCTCAGTCGTGCGGTGACCCTGATAGAGAGTGTGAACCCTGACCATCAGGCTAAGGCGCAGGAGGTCATCGAGAAGTGTTTGCCCTATAGTGGTAACAGCGTGCGTATCGGCATCAGCGGTGTGCCGGGTGCCGGCAAGTCGACGAGTATTGATGAGTTTGGCATTCATCTGCTGAAGGAGAAGGGTGGCCGATTGGCGGTATTGGCCATCGACCCCTCGTCGGAGCGTACGAAGGGTAGTATCCTGGGCGACAAGACGCGCATGGAGAAACTCGCTGTGCATCCTGACTCATTCATTCGTCCTAGTCCGTCGGCTGGTTCGCTGGGCGGCGTGGCTCGCAAAACGCGTGAGACCATTATCCTCTGCGAGGCTGCGGGTTTCGACAAGATATTCGTTGAGACAGTGGGTGTCGGTCAGAGTGAAACGGCCTGTCACTCGATGGTGGACTTCTTCCTGCTGATTCAGGTGGCTGGTACTGGCGACGAGTTGCAGGGCATCAAGCGTGGCATCATGGAGATCTCGGACGGCATCGTCATCAATAAATGTGATGGCGATAATGTGGACCGTTGTCAGATGGCTGCGACGAACTTCCGCAACGCTCTGCATTTCTTCCCTATACCCGAGAGTGGCTGGCTGCCTAAGGTGCTGTGCTATAGTGGTTTCTATGGTACTGGTGTCAAGGAGGTGTGGGACATGATCTACGAGTACTTCGACTTCGTCAAGGCGAATGGCTATTTTGATTATCGTCGCAGTGAGCAGGCGAAGTACTGGATGTACGAAACCATCAACGAGCAGTTGCGCCAGCATTTCTACAACAACCCACAGATTCGTGAGCAGTTGAGACTGGCAGAACAGACCGTATTGCAGGGACAGAAGACGAGTTTCGTGGCTGCGGGCGATCTGTTGGACCATTATTTTGATAGTTTGAAAGAATGATACAGATAGAGATAGACAATGGCAGTGGTTTCTGCTTTGGAGTGACTACCGCCATTAAGAAAGCGGAGGAGGAACTGGCACAGGGAGGTACACTCTACTGTCTGGGTGATATTGTGCACAACGGTATGGAGTGTGAACGCCTGAGGCAGATGGGACTTATCACCATCAATCACGAGGATTTGAAGAATCTGCATGATGTGAAGGTGTTGTTGCGTGCGCATGGTGAGCCGCCTGCTACTTATGAGTTGGCGCGTCAAAACAATATCGAGATTATCGATGCCACTTGTCCTGTGGTGCTGAAGTTGCAGAAGAGAATCAAGGAGCAGTACGATGAAAACCTCAAATCTCCGCTCGGCCAAAGGACGCTTGCTACCGGAGGGACGCAAGAAACCTCAAACCTCAAACCTCAGATTGTCATCTTTGGTAAGAAAGGTCATGCGGAGGTGCTGGGGTTGGTGGGACAGACGGAGTCTACAGCAATCGTCATAGAGAACTTTGACGAGGTGGAGAAACTCGACTACTCGCGCGACATCTATTTATATAGTCAGACAACGAAGTCGCTTGATGAGTTTCATCGTATCATCGACTATATCCAGAGTCATATCTCGGAGGGTGCTACCTTCCAGAGTTTCGACACCATCTGTCGCTCTGTGGCCAACCGCATGCCGAATATCTCGCAGTTTGCCTCGCGTCATGATCTGATTCTCTTTGTCTGTGGGCGAAAGAGTTCGAATGGCAAGGTGCTTTATAACGAATGCCTTCGTGTGAATGCGAATACGCATCTCATTGAGGGGCCAGACGAGATTGACCCTGTCTGGCTGAAAGGTATTCAGACCGTAGGCATCTGTGGCGCCACCTCTACGCCGAAGTGGCTCATGGAGCAATGCAGGGATAAGCTTTTGGAGGTAGATAAGTGAAGAAATACTAAAAAGAAGCACCATGCGTAGTAAGGTTTTTATTCTTTTGTTCTTGTGTTTGCTGGGGCTTCCTATTTTTGCCCAGCGTCCTCAGTATGGCAAGATGTCACCCTTGCTGCGCCAGTTGACTCGACGTTTTTTGTCTATCAGACATCTACCGTCTTCTTCCAATCATCGTCCTTCTGCTGTTTGTGCTTTCGTCAAAACTTCCGACCCTCAGGTGTTTGAGGAGCATCGTTGCAGGATATTGGCTAGTGCTGGACAAGTGTATATCGTGAGCATACCCGTCAACGAGATTGGTGCGTTGTCGCTCGACTCTCGCATCATGAGGATGGAGGCTCGCCGTGGTACTAGCCTGACGAACGACCAGATGGCAACGCATCTGAATGCGCTACGTGCCTACGAAGGGCTAAACCTGCCTCAGGCCTTTACTGGTCGGGGGGTCGTGGTGGGTGTGATGGATGTGGGTTTCGACCTGACGCATCCCACGTTCTATAGTGCTGACACTACGCAATATCGTATACGCCGCTTCTGGGATATGGTGACGCAGGATACCGTTGGCAGTTCGCTCTTTGTGGGGCGCGACTATGTGGGTCGCGAGAATTTGTTGGCATTGGGGCACTCGCGCGATGGAATGGATCTGTCACACGGTACCCATACCACAGGTACTGCTGCGGGGAGTGGCTATCGTTCGCTTTATCGCGGTATGGCTCCTGAGGCCGATATCTGTCTGGTGGCGAATGCGGTGATGGATGATCTTGTCTATATCGACTCGGCCGATGTCTATAAATACACCCTTGCGACGGATGCGCTTGGATTTAAGTATCTGTTTGACTATGCTAAGAGTGTGGGGAAGCCTTGCGTAGCATCGTTTAGTGAAGGCTCTATGCAGGACTTCTGGGGCGACGACCAACTTTATTGCGAGATGCTCGATAGTCTGACGGGGCCTGGGTGCATCATTGTCTCGTCGGCAGGAAATAATGGCTATCTTAAGTCGTGGTTTCACAAAGCTGCAGGACAACTCTCTGCGGGCTCTTTCCTCCAAAGCGCTTCTGATGAGGCGACGCTTACGTTGAAGTCGGCTGATGACTTCTTGCTTCGCTTCGTACTCTATGGTCATCAGAACGATACGCTGATGGTCTCTACGAAAGAGGTTCTTTTGGAGCCAGACTCTTTGGGCAAGTCTTCTCTTCTTCTTCTGGATGATTACCAGTTGCTTGTTCAGACAGAGGCCTATCCGTCGTGCTATGATGCCGAGGAGATGTGCTATGATGTGACTATTCAGGTGCCTGATATGGTTGGAATGAATCGCCCGTTGTCTATCGAGGTGATGGGGCGCGAGGCTGATGTGGAGTGCTATCGTGTGAACGTTAGTCTCACTACCAATGCGTTGAACCCTCTGCTCGATGCTGGCGACGAGTCGCATAGCATCCTGTCGCCCTCGAGTGCGCCTTGTGTTATCTCTGTGGGGGCCACTTCTTATCGTGATAGTATTCAGAATTTGAATGGCGAATGGAAGAGTTATTGGTTGGGAAATGGGGGCGTGCGTGTGCCTTTTTCTTCGATGGGGCCAACGTTTGATGGGCGTATGAAACCCGATGTGATGGCGCCAGGTAATAATATCATCTCTTCCTATAGTTCGTTCTATCTGGAGAATCATCCCAACAACAATGATATCAAATGGGATGTGGCGCATTTCGATTTCAATGGGCGTACCTATGCTTGGAACAGCGATAGCGGTACCTCGATGTCGTGTCCTGCTGTGGCTGGTGCTATCGCCTTGTGGCTGCAGGCCAAGCCAGACCTCACGCCTCAGGAGGTCTTAGAGGTCATCAGTCGCACCTCGCATCACTACGATGAGTCGCTTTCATGGCCTAATAATGAATATGGCTATGGCGAGATTGATGTCTATCTCGGTCTGCTCTATATCCTTGGTATCGATTGTATTGAGGAGGTGTCGAGACAACATACCTCGGCGCGCATCACCTATGATGCAGGTTGGATGCATGTGGTTTTCGAAGAACCTCTCTCTTCCTCCGTTCGTTTGCGTCTCTATACAATAAACGGCCGCCTTGTTCAGACAGCCGCTATTCGTGAAGGACAATCGTCCTGTTCATTCTCTTTGAATCATTTGCCTGCAGGAATCTATGCCGTTCAGTTGGATGGCAATCCTGTTGTCAAGGGCTCTACGCTTATCAGACTTTAGTAGCTTTCTCAAACTGTTTTATCAACCAAGCATTCTGCTCGTCGATAGTCATGTGGCTATTGTCGAGGAGAAGGGCATCATCAGCCTGGCGGAGGGGTGATACCTCACGATGAGAATCGATGTAATCGCGCTCCTGTACGTTCTTCAGAATGTCGGCATAGTCGGCAGGCATACCCTTCTGCTGCAATTCGTCGTAACGGCGCTGGGCACGCACCTCGGCACTGGCGGTGACGAAGATTTTGAGTTCGGCATTGGGGAAAATGGTGGTACCGACATCGCGTCCGTCCATCACGATGCCTCCCTCTGCGCCCATCTTCTGTTGCTGAGCCACAAGGGCGGTGCGTACGAAGGGAATGGCAGCAATGGGACTCACGTGATTGCTTACTTCGAGTCCGCGGATCTCGCGCTCCACATTCTCGCCATTGAGGAATGTGGTGGTCTTGCCGTCTACGAGATGTTGGTCAATCGTAATCTGCGACATAGCCTCACTGAGGGGCTGCTCCAATACAGTACCATCGGCAGCGAAGAATTTGTGACGCAGGGCATAGAGGGTAACGGCACGATACATGGCGCCTGTATCTACATAAACATAGCCCACCTTGCGAGCTAGTTCCTTGGCCATCGTACTTTTACCGCACGAAGAATGGCCATCAATAGCTATTGTAATTTTTTTCATAGTTATATTCGTTTCTTTTTGTGGTCTTTTATAAGATGTATGAGAAGTTAATCATCAGCGAACTACTGCTGACGTGGTATTTGCCATAGGCCACGTGCAGACTCAGGCGCTCGAGCGTCATGCCGGCACCCAGAGAAAGGGCAGCGCCGTGAGAACTCTCTTCATCGCCGGCAGTAATCTTCATCTCTGAAGCACGCATGGCATTATAGCCTGCTGCAACATAGAACTGATCCGACAGCATCAGGTCGGCACCCAAGACGAGATGCTTTCCAATTCCGTATTGCCAGTCGTTCAGACGCACCAGGGTCGCAGAAAATCGCAGCGGTGAACCGATGAGTCGCTTGGTGACGCCTAATTGCAGGTCGAGGGGCATCCTCTCGAAGTCATCCTCATAGGCGGTGAGTTGTCCACCTAGGTTTCGTGCCACAGCAGCGATGCTCCATTCGGAGTCAGGATTGTAGTAGTTAAGGCCCAAATCTACTGCAGCGGCAATAGAGTTGTAGTGCCCGATATACGAAGCCACCATCTTGGCTGTGATTCCACCATTGATATGTTCTGTGAGTCCATAGGCAAAAGTGCCTCCCACGGCAAAGTCCTTGGCGCTGAATGTGCCCGTTTGTTGATTGTCGTAGGTGGTCTCCTTCATCTCACCGTACGAGATAAAGCGCCCTTGAACGCCCCAAGTACCACGTTCTCCCACAGCCTGACTATATGAGGCACTTCCTGTGACGGAGCCTTGCATATAGGTCATCATGTTGAGTCCCAGGGTGCGGTCGCTCACATTGTTGAGTAAGGCGGGGTTGTGAAACACCAATGATGCATCGTCATCGGCCAGGGTGATGTTATCGCCTCCCAAAGCAGCTGCATGGGCGCTGACTGGCAGGCGCAGAAAGTTGAACGCAGTCTGACTGTCTTGCGCATGACTCATCATGGCAAGTGTCGATAATAGAACTGTCAGTAAGACGCGTTTCATCATTTTCTTTTAACTTTTCTACCCTTTTTTCTTTTTTCTTTTTTAAATCGGGCACAAAGATACGAAATAAACTAGAGATAACTTTTGTTATAACGAATTTTTTTATGTTTTATTTTGCATTTCGCCCACTTATTCGTACCTTTGCACGGCAAAATATGGAAGCGAAGAAAAGTAAGAAAGCAGATTTGGAACGCGGGTGGTTTGGTCGATTCGCGCTGGGTTTGGTGATTGCGCTTTCGTGCTTGTTTGTAGGTCTGAACTACAGTGTAGAACCTGACGATCCCCTTGATGATCCTGATTTGCTGGAGATGTTTTCTATGGACGAAGACCTATCATCGCTGATGCGACCGGAGGACGAGTTGGCGTTGGCTCCTAAAGCCGAGCCGGAACCGGCCAAGAAACTGGTGGTGGCTGAGGAGGAACAGGCAGAACCATTGCGGGACGATGAGCCTGTGGAGACGGATATGGACAATGACATGAGTGCCTTGGATGACGAGGAGCAAAAAGAGGATAAACCTGACGAAGAGGAACCCATCAGTTTTCGTGTGGTGGAAGACCTGCCTCAGTTTCCTGGCGGTGCTGTCGAGATGATGAAATGGTTGCAGCGCAACTTGAAATATCCCCCCTTGGCTCAGGAACGCAAGATTCAGGGAAAGGTCGTGGCTGAGTTTATTGTCAACAAGGATGGCTCGCTGACCGATGTGAAGGTGGTGAAACCTCTGAATACTCTTTGTGACCGTGAGGTGCTGCGTGTGCTTCGCATGATGCCTCGATGGACAGCTGGCATCCAAGATGGTCAGCCTTGTCGCACCAAGGTGTGTATTCCTGTGGTGTTTAAGTTGTAAGGGTAATTAAAAAAGCAAAAAGTTAAAAACAAAATAGTTATGATAACATCTGACGAGATTCTGAAAGTAGTGAATCATGGGCTTGACACCTTGCCGTATGATCGTAAACCGACCTCACTTTATGACCCCATCCGATATGTCTTGTCGTTGGGGGGCAAGCGCATCCGTCCTGTATTGATGTTGCTGAGTTATAATCTCTTCAAGGAGCATCCTGAGGATATCCTGATGACAGCCTTGGGATTGGAAACCTATCATAACTATACGTTGCTCCACGATGACCTGATGGACAATGCTGATGTGCGACGTGGACAGCCCACTGTTCATAAGAAGTGGGATGCCAATACCGCCATCCTTTCTGGCGACTCGATGCTGGTGCTCGCCTATCAGCGTGTGGCTCAGTGTGATGCCAAGTATCTGCCTCAGGCGTTGGATCTCTTTACACAGACGGCTCTAGAGATTGGCGAGGGACAGCAATACGACATGGATTTTGAAACACGCAATGATGTCACAGAAGATGAGTATATCGAGATGATACGTCTCAAAACTAGTGTATTACTTGCCTGTGCGTTGAAAATGGGAGCTCTGTTGGGTGGCGCTTCTGCCAAGGATGCCGACCTGCTCTATCAGTTTGGCGAGAAGATTGGTCTAGCCTTCCAATTGCAGGACGACCTGCTCGACGTGTATGGTGATCCTAAGGTGTTTGGTAAGGCTATCGGTGGCGATATTACTTCAAACAAGAAGACCTATATGCTTATCAATGCCGTGAATCGTGCCAATGATGACCAGCGTGCTGAATTGATGAAGTGGATTGAGGCTAAAAACTTCGATCGTGCTGAGAAGGTGGCTGCTGTGACGCGCTTGTATGATGAGATAGGCATCCGCCAGTTGTGCGAGGAAAAAATCAATTTCTTCTTCGAACAGGGTAAGGCTCTGCTCGAACAGGTTAGCGTGACTAGCGAGCGCAAGGAGGTGCTGCGCCAGTATACCAATGCGATGATGCATAGGGAGAAATAAATAGAAAAGGGTAAAAAAGTAAAGAAATAAAGAAGGATGTTTGTTGATACGCATTGCCATTTGGATGGCGAGGAGTTTAATGAAGACCGAGAGGCGGTGATGCAGCGGGCTCGCGAGGCTGGGGTGGGGAAGATTCTCCTGCCAGCCATCGATTTGTCTACATCCCAGCGTATCCTGACGCTCAGTCGGCAGTATCCTGACTATCTCTATCCGATGATAGGCCTACATCCAGAAGAGGTGCGTACCGACTGGCGCAAGCAGTTTGAGTCCATCAAACAACTTCTCACACCACAGGTGATTGCAATTGGCGAGGTTGGCCTCGATTTCTATTGGAGTCGCCAGTTTGAGAGGGAGCAATTGGAGGCCTTTGAGGCACATGTGCAGTGGTCCGTTGAAACTCAATTGCCATTGATGATTCATTGTCGTAAGGCGCAAAACGAAATGCTGACCATCATCAAACGCTATTCCAAGGACCTGCCAGGTGGCGTGTTCCATTGCTTCACAGGCAACGAGAAAGAGGCAGCCGAGCTGTTGCAGTTCGAGCGCTTCGTGTTGGGCGTTGGTGGTGTGTTGACCTTTAAGAAAAGTCATCTTCCAGAGACTCTTCCGCAGGCTGTTCCTCTCGACCGTATTGTTCTCGAGACCGATGCCCCATATATGGCACCTGTTCCTATGAGAGGCCAACGCAACGAGCCTGCTTATGTAAAATATGTGTTAGAGCGTATGGCTGAGGCTTATGGCATCACTCCTGCTGAACTGGCAGTGCGAACCAACGAGAACGTAGCCCGTGTGCTCGGCGTGAAATTATAAAGAATATTAAATTATCAATTGTCAGTTGCCAATTGTCAATTTTATGCATTACCTTTGCATCCGCTTAACAGTAAGGAGAGGTGCTCGAGTGGTTGAAGAGGCACGCCTGGAAAGCGTGTAACCGGCAAAACCGGTTCGCAGGTTCGAATCCTGTTCTCTCCGCAGGAGGAACAGGTTCAGAGCCATTAGGCAAAAGGACGTTCTCTCCGCCCTCCTTTTTTCCTCCCCAACTATTTTATATTTAGAACGATGAAAAGACTGATGACAGTCGTGGCCTTGACATGTATGTTGGTGTTTGGGCAGACTATGCAAGCACAAGGTACGCAGCATGCCGATACCTTGAAAGCTATGAATGCTATCCAAGTGGACAGCGCTGCCGATCTTTCTGTAGAAGATATGGTAGGCGATGAGGAAATGGCCGAGTTACAAGCTATGGCCGATGCCGAGGGTTTGGGTTTTCACGACCAACTGAAGAATAAGTTCGTGGAGGGCGACCCCAAATATATGTCACTGGTGGCTTTTGTCCTGGTGCTGGGCTTGGCGCTTTGCATTGAGCGCATCATCTATCTCACCCTTTCGGAAATTAACACCAAGAAGCTCCTCACTGACATAGAAAAAAAAGTTGAGGCCGACGATGTGGAAGGCGCCAAGGCCATCTGTCGCGACACGCGTGGTCCTGTGGCCAGCGTTTGCTATCAGGGGCTGTTTCATTTCGATGAGAGCGCTGAGGACATTGAGCGTAGCATCATCAGTTATGGTTCTGTGCAGACAGCTCGCTTGGAACGAGGCACCTCATGGATAAAACTCTGCATTGCCATCGCCCCCTCGTTGGGTTTCCTGGGCACGGTGATTGGTATGGTGATGGCTTTCGACCAGATTCAGGCTGAGGGTGATATCAGTCCCACGATTGTGGCCGAGGGTATGAAGGTGGCCTTGATTACGACTATCTTTGGTATCGTGGTGGCGCTGATTCTGCAGGTTTTTTATAATTTCGTCAACTCGCGTATTGATCGCCTCACCATCCAAATGGAAGAGGGCGCTATCAGCCTGATGGATATTATCGCAAAGAGAAAGATGAAAAAGTAAAAGAGTAAATTAGTAAAGAGTAAAAGAGATATGATTGACGTTCTGCTCTATACCATTTATATCTTGATGGGTATACTGGCTGTACTGGTAGTATGGTCTGTGGTTCATCAATACACCACACACAACGACTGATAGCGATGTTTGCACGTAGAAGAAGAGAGATGCCTGGTCTGAACACCACATCAACAGCTGATATTTCTTTTATGCTGCTGATCTTCTTCCTCGTGACTTCTTCTATGGACAGTGATTGGGGGCTGCCTCGCCAATTACCTACGCCTGAGGATCATAGCCAGGAGCAGGAAGTGGTGGTGAAGAAACGTAATGCCCTTTGTGTGAAGTTGAATGCTGATGGACATTTGACCTGCAACGACGAGGCTATCGAGGTTGGCGACCTGACCAAACGTGTGGAGGACTTTGTGGCGAATGCAAAGCATGACCCCATGCTGCCTGAGATGAGTCAGCGTGAGGTTCATCTGCTGGGACTCTGTCAGGTGAGTGATCGCCATGTTATTATGATTGATGTCCATCCAGAGGCCACATATGATGCCTATTTTCAGATGCAGCATGCCATTGTAGAGGGTTATAACAATCTGCGCAATCAACTGGCTGTGTTGCGTTTTGGTCATCCCTTTCCTGCCTGCAATGCCGAACAGCGTGATGCCATCAACATGGTCTATCCTCAGCGCATCAGCGAGCAGACCATATGTCAGGAAGGAGGTGTCCAATGAAAAGAGGTGTGTTCCGCAGACGTCGCCATGATATGCCAGGACTTAATACGGCAGCCTTGCCAGACTTGATTTTTACTGTCCTCTTCTTTTTTATGATTGTTACCCACATGCGCGATGTCAACCCACAGGTACGCTATCAGGTGCCTCAGGGCACGGAACTACAGAAATTGACTCATAAATCAGCTGTGAGTTATATTTATATCGGTCGTGTGAAGGGTGCCCCCGTTGATAGTTTTTATATCCAGTTGAACGATAAACTGGCTACCATTGGCGATATTAAAAGCTATGTGGAGCAAGAGCGCGCTCAGATGTCGAGCGACGATCAACCACGTATGACGGTATCCATCAAGGCTGACCGCGATGTACCATATGGTATTATTTCGGGTGTAAAACAAGCATTACAAGAGTCATTTGCTTTGAAAATTAACTATTCTGCGTCAAAAAAGTAACAATTTGTCGTTTTTACAAACAATTTCTACATAAATTGTTGTTGTTATCAGATTTTCTTCGTAACTTTGCACTTGATAAGATAAAAGAAAACTGTTATGGCAAATCAGAAACTTGACGGATTAGATAAGCAAATTCTAAAACTTATTGCAGCCGATGCTCGAATTCCCTTCCTTGAAGTGGCTCGAGCTTGTGATGTGAGTGGCGCTGCCATTCACCAGCGTATTCAGAAACTCACCAATATGGGCGTTCTGAATGGCTCTCAGTTTATCATTGAACCTGAAAAATTGGGTTATGAGACCTGTGCATTTATTGGATTGAACCTGAAGAATCCTGAGGACTTCGATACTGTGGTAGAGGAGTTGAAGCAGATTCCTGAGGTGACCGAATGCCACTACACTACTGGCAACTTCGACATGTTTATAAAAATCTATGCACAGAACAACCACCACCTTCTCACCATTATTCATGACAAGTTACAACCTCTGGGCTTGAGCAGTTCGCAGACCCTGATTTCATTCCACTCTGCCTTCGAGCGTCAGTTGCCCATCATGGATATGGTTGACTTGGATGAATAATATGCAAGTGTGAAAGCATTAAAAAAGCGTGAACCCCTTCGGTTCACGCTTTTTTAATTGTGTCGTCGGTTGCCCTCTGTTTTAGACTAGGGTCCAATATGTTTTTATCTCACATAGTCAACGAAACTGTAGGCCTGCGCATGTTTCTCGTCTGTAGTGTGATCCTCGCGCCATTGCTCTTTCCAGTCGCTGTAGTCAGGAAAGAAAGTGTCGGCCTGCGTTGGCGTATCGTCAATCTCTGTCAGACAGAGACGGTCGGCCTTGTCCAGCAGGTCGCGATAAAGACTGGCTCCACCAATGATATAGATATCTTCGTCGGGCTGGCATGAAGCCATGAAGCTATCCCAGTCCTTAAAGCATTCGCAGCCAGGCAAAGCTGCGACGCTTCTTGTTAGCACGCAGTTGCGACGATTGGGCAGGGCACCTTTGGGCAGACTCTCAAATGTCTTGCGACCCATTACAATAGTGTGCCCTGTGGTCAGTGCCTTAAAGCGCTTCAGGTCATTGGGTAACCAATATATCAGTTTGTTCTCGAAGCCGATGGCCCTGTTGCGGGCCACGGCAGCAATCATACTTATCATCTTTCTTTTCTAGGAATAATCAGGTTCTTCCACGTTGTTAGCGTGCTTTTTTATACGTGCAGGTCAAGCACAAAGCGTGTCCCCTTGGTAAATTTCTCGTCGATATCTAAATCGCCGTTCATCTTTAGCGCCATCTGCTTGCAGATAGGCAGACCAAGTCCGTCGCCCTGCGTCAGGTCGCGTACCCCGTTGAAAGGCTTAAAGATGTCTTCGCGCTTCTCCTCTGGAATCACCTCGCCCGTGTTTGATACCAGGAACTGATAGGTGTGTGGACTACGTTTCTTAAATTCCAGACAGATGGTGCCGCCTTCGGGTGTGTAGATAGCAGCGTTGCAGAGCAGGTGAGTTAGGATGTGGCTCACATATTCCTTGTTGATGCTTACACTCATCTTCTGGGCGTTCACTGTCAGTGTTACTTCGTTTTTGACCTTGTCGCGAATCTGGTCCATGATGGTCTCGCAGAAAGGATGCACCTGTGTATCCTCTCTCTCAATGTTGTCCTTGGGAGCATTTTCCAGCGCTGATAGCGTTTGGATGTGACTTGAGAAGTCGAGTAGCGCCTTCACATCAGGGATACTGCTATCCAACTTCTTAAGACTAGGCTCTAAATGGGCAGAGATATTGCTGATAAATTTTGCCTTCAAGGCGTTTGTCTCGTTAGCCAGTTGGATGGTCTTCTTCTGCTTGCGAGTCAGTACAATGAAGCGTAGCAGCACGATAGCACCTACCACCAATGCACCAGCTAGGATGGCAGCCAGGATTCCCAGACTGATGATAATGGCCTGTCGGCTAGCCAGCGAACTGTCTTTCTCCTCGATGGTTGCCTCGTGGTCAGCAATCTGCTTGTTCAGTGCTCCGATCTGGTCAGCCACCTTCAGGGCGTTGGCCGAGTCCTTCCAAGCGATGTAGTTGCTGTACGATTGAGCCACCATATTGGCATTGCCCGAGCGACGTCCGTTGGCAATCAACTGTTGATACACCTCATCCACTTTGTCGTATTCCTTCGAGGCTGTGAGTCTGTCGGCCATCACCTTGAATACAGCGTTGCCCTCTGCATTCTGTCCGAAGGTGTAGTGGTAGATGGCTTTACTGTATAGCAGGTCGTTGTCCAAGCTCTCCTCGCCAGCCTGCTTGGTCAGCGCCTCCATAGCGTTCAATTGCTCCTTGGCGCTTTCGCTGCGACGCATCTTCATGTACATCTGCATGCGCTCCTTGGTGGTCAGATAGTGCATGGCAGCCTTTTTACTATTGGCGCTCTTTCCGTCGGCGTTGATTACCTGGTCGATACGACGTAGCAGGTCGAAAGCTTCCTTATAGAAATTCTCCTTGTAGTACATGGCTGTGGCCTTGACGCCACATTCCACGCCCTGACGTGTTTGTCCCTTGCCCACATAGTCGTTGAAGGCATGGATATACAACGAGCGTGCCTTGGCAATGTTCTGGCCGGGGTCTACTGCCTCAGCCTCTTTTTGCAATTCACTCTTCTCCTGCGCGCTGATGGCACAGTAGCCAAGCATGCAAAAAAGGAAAAAAAATAATTTCTTCATACTGATCTTTCTGATTACGAATTTCAAATTACGGATTACGAATGGCGAATTGTGAGAGCTTCTTTCATCTTCCATCCTCAAACCGACACTTCGGCTTTGATATGTGGCCAAGGATCGTAGCCTTCTAGTTGGAAATCCTCGTACTTAAAGTCGAAGATGCTCTTCACGTCAGGATTGATCTTCATCGTAGGCAGTGGTCTGGGCTCACGTGTGAGTTGCAGACGGGCCTGCTCTAGATGGTTCAGATAGAGATGGGTGTCGCCTGTGGTGTGGATAAACTCGCCTGGCTTCAGACCACATACCTGTGCCATCATCATGCAGAGTAGGGCATACGAGGCGATATTGAAGGGCACACCCAGGAAGGTGTCTGCCGAGCGCTGATAGAGTTGAAGCGACAACTTGCCGTCGGCCACATAAAACTGAAAGATAGTGTGGCAGGGTGGCAGGGCCATCTTATTGACCTCGGCCACGTTCCATGCCGATACAATCATGCGTCTCGAATTGGGATTGTTCTTAATCTGGTCCACCACATATTGAATCTGGTCGATGGTGCCACCATCGTAGTCAGGCCATGAACGCCACTGGTGTCCATAAACGGGACCCAATTCTCCGTTCTCATCTGCCCACTCGTTCCATATCCTTACGCCGTTGTCTTGCAGATATTTCACATTTGTGTCGCCATTCAGAAACCACAGCAGTTCATAGATGATTGACTTTAGGTGCAGTTTCTTGGTGGTCAATAAGGGGAATCCTTGACTCAGGTCATAGCGGCTTTGTGTGCCAAAGACACTCAGTGTACCAGTGCCTGTGCGATCGCCCTTCTGTGTACCTTCTTTCAAAATGCGGTCGAGAATGTCTAAATATTGTTTCATTTACGTTTTTCAGTTATTTAGTTGCAAAATTACATATAAATCACTAGAATTGCAAATATAAATGATTTTTTTTATATCTCTGCTTCATGTTAGTAGTATTTTAAGGGTTATCATTTGCAAAGATAGTGATTATTGTTGAATTTTCTATGATTTATGAGTATATTCTCTAAAAAATAAGTAATTTTGTGGTCGTAAAAACTATAAATATAATGAGAAGGATATTTTTGTGGATGGTTGTTGCCATGCTATGGATGGTGGTTGAAAAGGCAGCAGCTCGTGACTATAATATCGTGGCGTATGGGGCGAAGGCTGACACTACTTTCCTGAGTACGCTGGCCTTGCAGCAGGCCATTGATGACTGTGCAAAAGCAAAAGACGGCAGGGTGGTGGTGCCAACTGGCAACTATAAGATAGGTACCATCGTGCTGAAGTCGAATGTACACCTCTATCTGGAACGGGGAGCAACACTTTTTGGTAGCACAGATTTGAAGGATTATAGGCCGATGAAGTCGGACTATGTGTCGCTGCGTACGCAGACCTCAACTATTCAACTAATCTATGCTGACGGCGTGGAGAATGTAGTGATTGATGGTGAAGGTACCATCGACGGACGCGGACGAGCCTTTAAGAAACTAACGTGGAATGATGAGGGTATCACGCGGCCGCATATGATTCGTTTTATCCAGAGTAAGAACATCACCGTCAAGAACATCACATTGAGGAATTCTGGCTGCTGGATGCAGCATTATTTGGCGTGCGATGGTGTGAGGATAGAGCATCTGAAGGTGTATAATCGCAATAATTACAACAATGACGGAGTGGATATTGATGGCTGTCACGATGTGCTGGTGAGGGAACTGATGGTGGATTCGGACGATGATGGCATCACACTGAAGAGTACGTCGCCGCGCCTGTGCGAGAACGTACGCATCGAAAACTGTGTGGTGTCGAGCCATTGCAATGCCGTGAAGTTGGGCACTGAGACGAATGGCGGCTTTAGAAATATCAGTATTACGGGTATTGTGGTCAGACCTAGTGTCGACCAGTCTAGTCAGTTCTTTGGTGCTCCGTCGAAGAAGGGCACATCGGCCCTTTCGCTTGAGATTGTCGATGGCGGCGTCATGGAGCAAGTGACGGCAAAAGACTTCAATGTGGAGGGTACGGAATCGCCCATCTTCGTTCGCTTGGGTAACCGTGGGCGCGGCTATCAGTTGAGGCTGCCTGCGCAGGGACTAAGTGGCACGGGCAACGACGACACTATAGCCGAGTTGATACCTGTTGACCATGTGGGGCGAATCGAGGACATTACCATTGAAAACTTCCATGTGAGGAACGCGGGATCTGTGGGTTGCAGTATCACAGGTCTGAAGGGGCATCCCGTGAAAAGGGTGGCGCTGAAGAATGTTTCTATCCATCAGCAAGGCGGCGTTAAAGAGGAGGATTTGCAGAGCATCCGCGACTCCATCAGCAATGAGAGGGAGAAAACCTATCCAGAAGCGACCATGTGGGGCAATCTGCCTGCCAAGGGTTTCTTCTTGCGTCATACGCGCGACATTTATTTCGAGAATGTCGATATTCAGACTGCCGAGTCCGATATACGTCCTGATTTCGTACGCGAAGACACGGAGGGATGGGGCGATCAGGGCGATGGCACCTATAGAAACCCTGTACTGAACATAGACTTCTCTGACCCCGACGTCATCCGTGTGGGAGAAAAATACTATATGGTAGCGTCCGACTTTCATTTCATGGGCATGCAAGTGTTGGAGTCGGACGATATGGTGAATTGGCACTATGTCAGTCAGATTTATCGTCGCATTGACGAGCCTGGTTGGGACAGTAATCAGCACTATGCTGGAGGCTCGTGGGCACCTGCCATTCGACATCACAACGGACTCTATTATGTATATTTCTGCACACCAGATGAGGGACTGTATATGACCACAGCCAAGGATCCTCATGGCCCTTGGGCGCCACTGCATCTGGTGAAGCGCATTGAGAAGTGGGAAGACCCGTGCCCCTTTTGGGATAGTGACGGGCAGGCCTACTTAGGTCGCAGCCAGTGGGGCGCTGGACCAATTATCGTGCATCGGATGTCGGCAGACGGCAAACAACTGCTGGACGATGGCGTGACGGTCTATCAAGGCCCTGTGGCTGAAGGCACGAAGTTCTTGAAACGCAATGGATGGTACTATCTCGTGATTCCTGAAGGAGGTGTGGGACAAGGCTGGCAAACGGTACTGCGTGCGAAGAGCATCTATGGCCCTTACGAGAGAAAGATTGTGCTCGAGAAGGGCTCTACTAATATTAACGGTCCTCATCAGGGGGCTTTGGTAGATACGCCCGATGGCGCATGGTGGTTCTGTCACTTCCAGGAGACACCCGTTTTGGGGCGCGTGGTACATCTGCAACCTGTGCGCTGGCAGGACGATTGGCCCCTGATGGGTGTGGACTATGATGACAACGGCGTTGGTGAACCCGTGATGGAATGGCAGAAGCCTATCGCTTCAGTGAACCACTTCCTGCCGCAGACGGATGATGATTTCTCGTCCTCAACACTGGGTTTGCAGTGGCAGTGGAACCACAACCCAGTCGACACCCATTGGAGTTTGACAGCGAAAAATGGTTGGCTCACGCTGACAGCCCTGCCAGCCGATAGTTTGAAATCCTGTCGCAACATGCTCACACAAAAGGTTATAGGCTATCAGAGTGAGAGTACCGCGCTACTTACGGCATCGGGCGACTGCTATGCAGGACTCTTCTGCAGTGGTAAGACGTTCAGGGGTATTGGTCTCAGTGAGGAAGGCATCTTTGTTGAGGCTCAAGGACTGCGACAGGTTATTAAAAAAGGAACATATGAAAAACTCTGGGTGCGCGTGAACAACGACTGCATTCATAATCGTCACCAATTCTCCTATAGCACGGATGGCACACATTTTACGCCAGCGGGTGAGGTCTTCACAATGCGCTCAGGCTATTGGAAGGGCATCCGCGTGGGGTTGTTCTGCTATGGAAAGGATGGAAAGGCGGCGTTCGACAGTTTTTCGCAGCGTGTTATAGAATAGGCTGGAGCACTGGCTCGTAGTCTTGTGGCACATGGGTGGTCTTGATGCGCCACTCCTTGGGGTAGAGGTTGTTAGCGCGATTGCCGATGTTTTTCACTAGTCCTAAGGGATGTCCCATGAAGCAGACCTCGACCATACCGCGAGGAGTGTCTGGCGGAAGTACAAGGGCTTCGTGGCGCAGATAGGCCAAAGCATCAGGATAAGACAGATCTACCTGAGGGCCATCTGCATGCAAAGGATTCTCCTCAAGTGTAGTTAGCTTTTGTCCGTCGCGTGCGGACTTTTTGTCCGACGTGTGCGGACTGGTAGTCCGACGTGGACGGACTATTTGTCCGTCGCCTTTGGACAACACACACATAAATAGACCCTCGCTGCGGGTAACGCCAGGGATGAAACGGTAGACTGGTTCAGAGAAACCTTCGAGCAGCGAACCTGTGATGCTCCATTCGGGCTTTGTGGCGATGGGCAGAACATGGGCACCCAACTCGTCCATCATCCAGCGGATGTTCTCTTCGTTCTCCTTTGTATTAAATGTACACGTGCTATATATCAGGATGCCGCCATCATTGAGGCATTGCCACGCATCGCTCACGATGTCGCGCTGAAGTTGCCAGCACTTCTCCACATTCTGAGGACTCCACTCCTTGATGGTGGCCTCGTCCTTGCGGAACATGCCTTCGCCAGAACAGGGCACGTCGCAGAGGATGAGGTCGAACTTCATCTTCGACTTCCTGTAGTCCTTGGGAAAGAGGTTTGTGACGTGGTGGTTCGCATAGCCCCACTTCTGGACGTTCTCTAGCAGGATGCTAGCACGATTGCGCATGGGCTCGTTGCTATAGAGCACAGTATCGGCAGGCAGGGCAGCACGCAGCAGCGTGGATTTGCCACCGGGGGCTGCGCAGAGGTCAAGGACCTGAATCACGTCTTTTATGTTTAGTTGCCTGAGCACCTCGTCTAAGAACATCGAGGCTGCCTCTTGCACATAATAACAGCCCGCATGAAAGAGTGGGTCGAACGTGAAGTTGGGGCGACTCTTTAGGTAGAACGCATCGCGACACCAAGGCACACGCTCGCCTTCAACAGGCGCCATTCCCTTTGTTTTAAGGGGGTTCAGACGAATGCTGACAGGCGTATCCTCCTCGAACGAATGTAGATAGCGCTCGAAGCTCTTGCGCCCCATCAGGGCTTCTGTGGCATGTACAAATTCTGCAGGTAATTGCATAATCGCTTGCAAAATTAAAAAAAAAATTGCACCTTTGCAACTTATTAGATGAAAGATACGTCAAACATACAGAAAATAACAAAAATAGGATATGAATATGAAAAAGATTTTATGGACTTTAGCATTTGTGTTCGCGCTACAGATGGGTGGCATGTCTGCTATGGCAGCAGCTCCCAAAGATACTGTTAGCCAGGTGGAGGTTTACTCAGATACCACTTCTCTCGACTCAGCCATGACGGCTGATATGGGCGGATGGGATGATGCTGACGACTATTCTGACGACTGGGATGACTGGGAAACGTCGGATGCCAAGGAATTGAGAGGAATGATGGGACTGAATGGCCTGTTTGGCGGTGCGTTCTTTGTCATCGTCATCTGCTTCATCTTCTTTGTTCTTGCTCCTGTGGCTGTGATAGGCATCATCCTTTATTTCGTCTATAAGAACCGTAAGGAGAAAATGAGACTGATGGAGATGGCCATCAAGAACGGAAAGACCATTCCGATGGATGTGCTGGGTACGCCCTGTAAACGTGGCGATGAGTTGTGGAATAAGGGCATCAAGCAGGTGTTCCTGGGTGCAGGTCTTGCTATACTTCTGGGCATTATTATCGACGAACTAGGATTGGCTATCGGTGCGCTGATCACCCTCATCGGACTGGGCAACTTGGCCATCGGCTATAGCGAGAAGCAGAAGCAACGTGACCAGGACCTGCGCGACCGCTATTTCAACCAGAATAAAGAGGAATCTGTAGAAGAAGAAAAATAAGATTCGATGGAATCGTTCAGTGACATCTCTCTCGTTGCTCAGGTGGCTGTGTTCCACAATCGGCGGGCCTTCGACCAGCTGGTGAGGAAATACCAGTCGCCTGTGCGCCGATTCCTGCTGAACTTGACGCTGGGTGACGAAGCTCTGAGTGACGACCTGGCTCAGGACACATTCCTGAAAGCCTATGAGCACATCACGCAATTCAAGGGTATCGCCTCGTTTCAGACGTGGCTCTTCCGCATTGCCTATAATGTGTTCTATGACAATAAAAGAAAAAAAGTGGAGACACCACAGGACGAATTGCCTATTACCTCGTCCTACACTTCTTCCACTTCGCTGAATATGGACATCAGTACTGCACTGGCCCAACTCAAGGAGGATGAAAGGGCGTGCGTGACGCTGCAACTCATAGAGGGCTATTCTATCGACGAAATAGCCAACATTCTGGGAATGCCTGCCAATACGGTGAAATCGCACCTGCGCAGGGGCAAGGAAAAATTGACAACATACCTAAAAGCTAATGGATATGGCGGAAATAGATAATCAATTACTGGAACAGTTCTTCGCGCCTGCTCGACAGCAGCAGATCGAAGACAAGGGGTTTACGGAGAAGGTGATGCGTCGACTGCCTGACAGGGCGCTACGCCTGTCGCGCTGTTGGACGGCTTTCTGCATCGCTCTTGGTGTCATCCTCTTCTTGGTGTTCGAAGGATGGCAGACATTGTTGCTTGGAATGCTTTCCTTCTTGCGCGGATTGTCAGTCAGCAACATCCATCCCATCCCATTCTTCATGGTGCTGGGCGTGCTTACTTCTCTGGCTCTGCTGGAAGTGGTGCATCGGATGGAGCGGATGCAGGTTTGACATCCATGCCGTAGGTCGTGCGGAGTACAATGAACTCCGTGCGGCGATTCAACTGATTACAGATTTCTTGCTTCTCCTCGTCGTCAAGGGCGCGGATGTATTCTTCCGTCAATACATCGCCCTCTTTCAACCAGGGATATTTCTCCGTCAACTTGCGCTTGATGGTCTTGGGCTTCATCTTGCCATAGCCAACAGGCGAAAGACGATCTTGGGCAATGCCGTGCTCAATAAGATAGTTCACCACACTCTCGGCGCGACGTTGTGACAGGCGCTCGTTATAGGCTGCCGAACCGCGATAGTCGGTGTGGGCACTCAACTCGATGGTGACATTGGGGTTCTCATTCAGTAGGGCTATCAATTTGTCGAGGGCTTCAGTAGACTCTGGGCGCAGGGTGGCCTTGTCGAAGTCATAGAAAATATTGTCGATGAGTACTGGGGCGGTGATGGATGCCAAGGGGAATTGCAGGACATACTCCTCAGACTCCAGCACGGGTTCCACACGCAGTTCCTCGGTATGGTTCAGATAACCCTTGCAGGTTCCCAGAAACACATAGTCCACACCAGGCTTGATATATTCCGTGAATGAGCCGTCGCCTTTGACGCTCAGTTTCAGGTTTGTACCATCGTTGCCCACCATATAGACCAAGCCCTCAGGTAGTTCGTAGCCGTCTTTCTCATAGACCCAGCCTTTCACTGTCTGCACCACTTCTTTCTTCTCAAACGAATAGATATGATCCCAGCCTCGCGCATCGCCTCGGTTCGAACTGAAGTAGCCGCGATTGTGCAGCCCTTCGAAGGTCATGCCGAAGTCGTCGCCTGCCGAGTTGAGAGGCGCACCTGGATGCTCCAGTTCGTAGAATAGAGAATTGGTTGAGATTTGAGATGTATGATAAGACTTGGTGGTTGCTGATTTGCTGGCTTCGGATCCATGTGAGTAATCATACATCTCCGTTCTCAGTTCTCCGTTCTCAGTTGTAACTGGCTTGGCGATAAAGATGTCGAGCCCGCCAAATCCTGGATGCCCGTCGCTCGAGAAATACAGGTCGCCGTTGGGGCGGAACGTGGGGAACATCTCGTTGCCAGGAGTATTGATGGGCTTGCCCAGGTTTTCTAGTCCAATGAGGCCGTGACTGGTCATCTGGATGCGCCAAATGTCATAACCTCCCATGCCTCCAGGCATATCGCTGACGAAATAGAGCCACATGCCATCAGGCGATACTGCTGGATGGGCAAAGGTGGATAGCGTGTCCTTGGTAATCTCCAAAGGGGTGGACTTGCTCCACGAGGCATCGCTGCGCTGGGCTGTGACAATCTGGGCAAAGCGGGGATAGGTGGGGTCAGTCTTGCAGACCGTCAAGTACATTGTCTTGGTGTCTGGGGTGAAGGCGCAGGCACCCTCGTCCAATTCAGTATTTAGTTCGCTCTCAATGGGCTCTGGCTTCGACCACTTGCCTTTGTCGTCTTTCTGTGAGAAGAAAATATCGGCATTCTTCGTACCCGTGATTCCACTCAGCTCGTCTCCCTTGGCTTGGTTGCGCGTGCTGCTGAAATAAATCTGACTATAGTCGTCGCCTGCCAGCATGGGCGAATATTCTGCGCGGCGTGAGTTGAAGTAGTCCTGCTTCTTAACGGTATAACCAGAATATTGGGCTTCGGCTTTCCATTGGGGAGCCATGCGTGCCGACTGCAGACCGTTCTTCACCAGCGTGTTGCTGGGCATGGAGTCTAAGAGCATCGTAAAGGTCTTCTCTGCTTCTTTATATGCGGCATTCTTGAGTTGCAAGCGACCTAAGTGCAGAAGTGAGGTGGAGTCTATCTGTTTGTATCGTAGGGCATTATGATAGGCAGCGATAGCTTTCTGGGTGTAGTTGATGCGACGATAGCTGTCGGCCAACTTCAGGGCACGCTGTCCGCGAAGGGATTTTTCTGTTGCTTTCGTCTGTGAATAGGCTTTCTTATATTGTTCGGCTGCGTCGTAGTACTCGCCCAAAGCGAAGAACTTGTCGCCCTTCTTCATAGCGGAGTCGGCTCCGCATCCTGTCATCAGGATACAAGCCACGCTTGCAAATAGAATATGGAATATTTTGCGCATACCTTATTATAACGCAGGATGCTTGGTATTATTGTGTTGTGACTCCGTCTTAGGCACGAAAGCGGATGTAGGCTCGGTCATCGAACGAGTTGTTGCCATCCACAAAAGCTTTAGTGGCTTTAAAGGTCCCAATGTTCAGGGGGTCGTTGTTGCGCTGCTCTGCCAAACGTTCTTCTGAGGCAGCGAGGGTGGATTCCAAGAAGGGATAGCCATCGCTGGCTAGCACAATCTCCCAAGGCTTGAAGTCGAGGGTGATGACGCGTACATGCTGCTGAGGAATGGCGAATCCGTCGATGACAGCATAACTCTTATTTTGCTGCTGCATGGCTTCGAGCATGTGGGGGATGATGGCTTCACGAGCTTTGTCGTGCTTCAGAAATATGGACTTGTCACCCTCATACTGCTGGATGATGTTAGCACGCTGTTCTGCCAACTCCTGCTCATAGGGCTTGGGATTGTCAAGGAACTCACCCCCAACAAGGCATTGGCAGTCGCCAATCATCCAGATTTCGCGATTCAGTCGACTAAAGACAATGGCTGAGGCTGTGAGTCGCTCCTCAGGATGTTCTGCCAGACGGGCGATGTCTTTCTTCTTATAGTGACTGGCAATGGCACGTGATACACCATTGCAGAACTGCTGGCACGAGAGGTTGCCCTTGGCCTGGCGGATATAGTGACTGATGAGTTGCATGCAATATCTGCCGTTGCTACGAAAAAAACTGTAGCGACGATTGGTCTTCGAAGTGGAACCATCGATGACGGCTATATAATCCTTGGTGACGACAATACCGTCTTCACTCTTTTTCTTGGGATTCTTGGCGATGATACTCTGTTCAATAATCTCCATTTACTTCTCTTCTAGTGGTTGGCGGAAAGTGCATCCTTCCTTCCAGCGTGAGCAGCCATAGGCCGTCTTTCCCTTGATGATGATGCCTTGACCGCAAACGGGGCAAGGCTTTCCCACTAGGGGGTCGACAGGAGCGGCGGGTGCTGCCTTCTCTTTCTTTTTGCGAGGGGCGCGTGTCTTCTTGCCTTCGCCTTTGTTGTCTTTCGTTTTGGGTTGTGGCTCTGCTTCCACGGGCACACGACGATTGCTCTGGTCGCCCATCACCTGCATCACGATATCATAGACTTGCTGTTTCAACTCGTCAAGGAACTGCTTGGGGTCGTATTTCTGAGCCTCGATGTCACGTAACTTCTTTTCCCAGATTCCTGTGAGTTCGGCACTCTTGAGGAGTTCCTCGCGAATCAGGTCGATGAGTTCTATTCCAGTAGGCGTGGCCACTAGATTCTTGCGCTCTTTTTTTATATAGCGACGCTTGAAGAGAGTCTCGATGATGGCAGCACGAGTAGAAGGGCGGCCGATGCCGTTCTCTTTCATGGCACGGCGCAGTTCCTCATCGTCAACAAGTTTTCCGGCGGTTTCCATCGCACGCAGCAGGGTGGCCTCTGTATAGTATTTGGGAGGCGTGGTCATCTTCTCTGTCAGCGTAGGCACGTGAGGTCCGTTCTCGCCTTTCTGGAAGTCGGGTAGGGTGCGCTCCTCTTCATCTGGCTTTTTCTCGTCATCATCAGTCTGCGTGTCTTTGGCATAGACCGTACGCCAACCAGCATCCAGGATGGTGCGGCCTGTGACCTTGAACTCAATGGCCTGTTCTGTAGGTTGAGACTCTGTCGCAGCAGAGCGAACTTCTCCCAGCACTGTGGTTTGGGCAAATTTGCAGTCTGGATAAAAGACGGCAATAAAGCGGCGTGCAATGAGGTCATAGACCTTGCGTTGCATGTCTGTCAAGTTTTGGGGCACAATGCCTGTTGGGATGATGGCGTGGTGGTCGGTGACCTTCGTGGAATCGAAAACTTTTTTCGATTTCAGCAATGGCTTGCCACCTAAGGGACGTACTAATTCTGCATAGGGCGAGAGACCTGCGAACTTTACTTGGAAAAGGCCGTTCATGGTTTGAGGGCACTTTCCATAGACGTCATCGGGCAGGAAGGTGGTGTCCACACGTGGATAGGTGGTCAGCTTCTGCTCGTAGAGTTGCTGGATGATGTTCAGCGTCATCTCAGCAGAGAATCCGTATTTCTTATTGCAATCTACCTGTAGCGAGGTGAGGTCGTAGAGTGAAGGAGGGGCTTCCTTGCCGTTCTTCTTCTCGACTTTTGTCACTTCAAAGGGCTTGCCTTCGATGGTGGCAAAGGCTTGTTCGCCTTCTTCCTTGGAAGTGAACTTGCCAGAAGTGGCAGTAAAGGTGGTGTCACGATAGACGGTGGCCAATACCCAATAAGGCTCAGGCTTGAAGTTGTCGATTTCCTTCTGGCGATTCACAATGAGGGCGAGGGTAGGAGTCTGTACGCGTCCAATGGAGAGCACCTGACGGTTTTGACCATATTTGATAGTGTAAAGGCGCGTGCAGTTGATGCCCAAAAGCCAATCGCCTACAGCACGGCTAAGGCCTGCCAGATAGAGTGACTGGTATTGACTCTGATCCTTGAGGCTTGCAAAACCCTCGCGAATGGCTTCATCGGTCATTGATGAAATCCATAAACGCTGCACAGGACACTTGGCTTGTGCCTTCTGCATCACCCAACGCTGAATGAGTTCACCTTCCTGACCGGCGTCACCACAATTAATGATGCTGTCGGCCTCCTGCATCAGTCGCTCGATGGTGGCAAACTGCTTCTTGATGCCTTCATCATCTTTCAGACGAATGCCGAATTTAGGTGGAATCATGGGAAGGGATGAGAGACTCCACGATCGCCACATAGGGGTATAGTCTTCAGGCATCTTAAGCTCGCATAAATGACCGAAAGTCCATGTCACCTGATAGCCATTTCCCTCCATATAGCCGTCTCGCGAGACCGTTGCACCAATAATCCTGGCGATATCTTTGGCCACGCTGGGCTTCTCTGCAATGCAAACAATCATTCTACATTTAAATTTTATGCTGCAAAGTTAGCAAGAAAAACTGAATAAATTCTCTTTTTTGTCCTTTTTTTAGTATCTTTGCGCCCGAAATAAAGAAAGAATATATAGTTAAAATGATAAATATACATTTTTTTAATCCCAAAAACCTGCTATTAGGTTTGTCGTGCGCGTGTCTCTTATCGGCTTGTAATCAAGATGATACAACACCTGCAAAGGCAACTGAAGTCGATAGTATTCTTAATGAATTGTCAAATTCGCGTGAATTCGATAAGATGGTTACGTTGATTGATAGTTTTGAGACGGAGGGGGAAATTCCAGAAATTGATGCTAATCTGAAGCGTGGTTGGGCTTATCATAGAATGAGAAAGTTTAATCAGGCAGAAGAATATTATAATAAAGTATTGAAGGCAAGTGTCGGTAATCTGTCTGAGCAGGAAACTTATGAAAATGCAGCAGGCTATCTGGCCGATCTTTATTATATTAAGCATGACTATGAGGGAGCTCTTCATGTGGCTGTTCCATTGATGCATGAGATGGAGGAAAGGGGATGCCAATCAACCGATGCAATGATTCTGCTGCTTACCTCTGTGGGACGTTGTCAGATGAAGTTGGGACGCATTGGTGAAGCTGCTGTGACATTTGAAAAGGCATATCAGCGCAATCTTCAGACGATTAAAAGCGATTCAACGCGTACGTCACTTCGTAATGCTATTGTGCATACCGCAAACATTGGTATTCGCTTCCTGAATTCGAAATCTTTCTCTGATGCCAATAAATGGCTTGACCGTACGGAGTCACTACTCAACCAATTGGCTGTAAAATTCAAAGGCGAAGAGAAATTCGTTACTGAATATCAGGCTCGCCTGAATATCTATCGAGCCTATGCTTTGGAAAGTCTGGGACGAAGTGAAGAGGCTGCGGCCGAATATGATTTGTTTAAGAATTCAGTCTATGCAAAGTGTGATGATGGGCTTTCGGATGCTTGTGAATATCTTATCGCAGCTCATCGCTATGATGAAGCAGCTGATATTATGAGTGAGCTCGATCGTATGATTGCTGAATGGGATTATAATCTGACGCTCGACTGCTTACAGGGGTATTTCCTGCCTAAGTTTCGTGCTAATGTGGGGGCAGGCCGTCACGATTCTGCTTATGCAGTAGCTAGTCAGATTTGCAATGCCCTAGATTCTGCCATAGCGTGGCAAAAGAATAGCGATGCTGCCGAATTAGCTACTATCTATGATACTCAGCAGAAGGAGAATACTATCGCACGTCAGAAAGCGGATATTAAGCAGAGTCATCTCATTGCTTTGGGTGTCGCCTTGGGACTCCTTTCGCTTTTCCTGCTTTTCTATATCATCTATCGACGCGAAACAATGCATCGCTTGGCTGAGAAGAATGCAGAACTCAAACTAGCTAATGCTCGTGCACAGGAGTCATCAGAGATGAAGTCGGATTTCATCAAGCAGATCTCTCATGAGATTCGTACGCCACTTAATATTCTTTCTGGTTTTACACAGGTGTTGACATCGCAGGGTATGGATATCGATGAGGCTACACGTAGTGATATTAATCGTCAGATAACAGAGAATACAGACCGTATCACAGGGCTGGTGAACAAGATGCTGGAACTGAGTGATGCAGGAAGTAAGATTGTAATCGAACAGAATGACGAGGTGTCGCCTTTGCAGATTGCAATGCAGGCTGCCAACGATGCTGGCATTAATGAGGCAAAGCGTATCGTTTTTGACCTGCAGGAAGATTCGGCTTCAAAGTCTGTGATTATCCGAACGAACCTGCAGCAGGCTGTGCGTGCTCTGTGCTTGTTGCTTGATAACGCGCAGAAGTTTACGAAGCAGGGACGTGTCGTGTTGCGTGTTTCTATGGAGTCATTACCCACGGGCAGCAAGGTCTTGTTTGCTGTTGAGGACTCTGGTATTGGCGTGCCTCCAGAGGAGGCTGAACACATCTTCGAGGAGTTTGTACAGCTCGATAATTACTACAATGGAACGGGTATCGGTCTGACTATTGCTCGTTCTATTGCCCGACGACTGGGTGGCGACATCAAACTGGATACATCCTACACTTCTGGTGCTCGTTTCGTCATGTGGCTGAAGGTATAACAACGATTCATTCCTTGTCAATGATGACGGTGGGCGTGTCGTGATAGCGCCCTACAACCAAGATGGTCTTTTTCGTTTGATATCGATAGAGACCAGAGAGGGTTGTCACTACTAATTCGTAACTCCTACCAATCTCTAATTGGTCAAGAGTGAGTAATTGGTAGTAGCTGCTTGCTTCCTTTGGCTTGAACTCATAGAACACGCTATCTGGAATCAGTACCGTTTGCGGGTCATCGAGGTTGATTGCTGTTGAGAATGTCCCCTCTGGAGAACTGATGCCTGTAAAGATGAAGTGTACTTTGCTGCCACAATAGGTACGTAGCAGCTCGAAACTGGCGCTGAGGTTGTCAACGTCGCGTACCATGATGCATCGCAGACCGGGCCATAGGTCTTCTACCATTTGTGTGCCAATATGATGATATTCCATCTTCTCGCGTATGGCATTAGCTCGCTCTGGGTCAGATGGGATGTTAAAGTGTCCCTGCTCGATGTCTTCTGTTAATTTGGGCCAGTGTTTTTCGATGTAGCGTAGTAACTCAACTAGATTGTCATAATGATCGCACATGGCTAGCGATATATCTCTTTGTGACAGAGCATAAAGTGCTTGGGTATAGCACTTGTCGTGCTCGTTAGGCAGGTCTTTGGTGTCGACGGGTATGACATATACTTGAGTGCTGTCGAATTTACGCTTAGTTAATAGACGTCCCAGCAGATTACCAATTGTCACACCTGAAGACAAATGCTCAATGTGGCTTTCCATTAAGTTAAGGGTCATTCCTTCTGTGAGGTAGCCATAATGACCTGCCAGATAGAATCCTGCGCAGAAACTATAGTCGTAACCGGTTTGTACGCTCCATCTGGATTGAGGAAGTTTTCTGGAATCATCCAAAATGGAAATGTGTTCTGTGAGATAGGCGGTCAAGATGTTTTTCTTACCATTGGTAATGCTTTCAATATAAGGAATGTAGTCTTCGTAGGTTGTCAGTGGAAGGTATTTCCTGAACTCTTCTATGCTGTGGATGTGTGTAAAGTCGTAACGGCGTCCGTATTCTGTCCTTGCATTCTCACGCATCAGCCTCATGACAAACTCTTCCTGACTCCGCATGGGGTTGTATGTGATGTCGTCAAGTCTGGTTCTCACGTTCTGGCCATCAGCCCATCGCGCTTCGTTAACAATCTTGATTACTTTGTCGTTCATGTGTGTTTTATTTTCTTTGGCAAATATAGCTAATTTTTCTTTTTTTGACAAAGTTTTGGTGTGTTTTTCATTGGTTAATTGACGGTTTTGATGGAAAAATTGTAAATTCTGAAAGGTTTTTGTAAATTCTATAAGACATTTGTCCATGTAATTTGATTATTTTGATTAATTTTGCACCACAAATAATGAAGTTATGTACGGACATCAAGGACTTCAAGACTTCCTCTTCCTAATGCTTTATGGTGGAGCCACCATGCTGGCAATGTTAGCTTGTTGCTATTTTCTGTTCACGCGTGGCAACCTGTTCTCGTCTGACAATGTGCCACCTCGGGTGTTAAGACGATGGGGTGCTGCTTTTATGGCATCGGTAGCTGCAAGTCATGTGTGGTGGTATCTCCTTGGGATTTATTATTTTGCAGACGATCGCTTGATGCGGAATATTGTTGCTATTGCCCTTGACAGATTGACGTTAGTCCCCTTGATGATGTGTGTACTGATACGTATGTTGCAGGATCGTCGTCGACAGTTGTGGCCTGTTCTTGTTGCAATTGCACCGATAGCAGTTGGAGCTGTCATATGTGCAATCACCCGTCAAGACATGTTTGAAGTGCTGACGGAGTATTATAGTATGTTTCTTGTTCTCGCGTTCCTTATATATTATATACGAGCCATCAGACAAAACAATCGTTGGCTACGTGAGAACTATGCTGATCTAGAGCGTAAGGAACTGTGGCAAAGCATGCTTCTGCTGGCAGTTGTTTTATTGATATTTGTTGCCTATGCTTCCAATGAGGGCGCTCTTGCCACAGAATATCTGTCGCAGGTGAACACGTTCTTTGTTATCGGCTTTATCCTTTGGCGCGTGGAGACATTGCCACCACTTGGTCAGTGGGAAGATTTGTCTGATAAAGAACCTGTAGTGGTAGGCAACGACGGAGTGTCTAATAATACTAATTTAGATGTTCTGCTTAGTAAAATCTGCGTGGACAATCAATTATATCTGCAGCATGATCTCACCCTACAGCAACTTGCCACAGCGATAGGCACTAACCGTACTTATCTGAGTAGCTTCTTTGCACAGCGTGGTATCACCTATAATGCCTATATCAACCAACTGCGTATTGATCATTTCATCCGACTCTATCGTGATGGTGCAAGTTCTTTGTATTCCCAGAAAGCTTCTCAACTTGCCCTGCAAAGTGGGTTCTATAGTTACAGCACCTTCAGTGCCGCCTTTAAGAAGTATAAAGGCGTCACCGTAACTGCATGGATGAAAAATGAAGGTGCCTAATAGGCGTGGTCGTCTTCAGCAATTTCAGTTTGATCAATCTTCTTACTGTCAATCTTTCGCCAAGCATAGAAGATGTAGGCCAGGACGAAAGGTACAAGGAGTGATACCCAGAACATAGTGTTCAGCGTGAAGTAACTACTGCATGAGTTCTCGAGCGTCAGCGATGATTGCAAGTCGGCTGTCGAAGGATAGTAAGCTGTGTGGTTCCATGCTGATAGGAGCAGAAGGGGCGCCACAGTAAGTACGGTGCCGATGCCGGCAAACCAGATACCTTTTCTACTATCACTCAAATAGTCTGTCATGATACCGTAGAGCACCAATACGACGCCAATGAGAAGCACAAGGGTGAGATACCACATGTCAACTGCGTTGTTCAGATACTTGTTGGGTTCCATGAAGATGGTGCCGCTATCGTTGTAGGCAAAGCCATCCTTTAGGAGTAGATGGACTAGGTAGGTCACAAAGAGTACCACAAAGACTGTGGCGGACCCAGCCAACTGGTATCGGCTGCGTGTGAGAATGTTGGCATCATTGACATTGTTCCTGATATAGAGGATGCCCAGTGTGCGAGCCAGAAACAGAACGGCAAGACCAAACACAAGTATCCAAGGATTTAGTAGGGCGTCAAGTCCATGCGAGGCATTGGCCCATCGGCTGATGATGGGGGTGATGGCTCCAGTATCAATCAGGTTGCTCTTTTCAACAATGAAGTTGGAACCCTCGAAGAAGGTTGCCACAGCACCACCAAGGAGTAGGGGCCCCACGATACCATTAAGCACGAGGCAGCACTGGAATGTTTTTGGACCAAGGAAATTGCCCAGTTTGTTCTGGAACTCGTAACTCACGGCCTGAAGCACGAACGAGAAGAGTATCAGCATCCACAACCAATAGGCTCCACCAAAGCTAGTACTATAGAACAATGGGAACGAAGCGAAGAACGCACCACCAAAGGTGACCAGTGTGGTAAAGGTGAATTCCCACTTGCGACCAGTCGAGTTGATGAGCAATCGTCGCTCTTGGTTTGTCTTTCCTAGCGAGAATATGATGGAGTTGGCTCCCTGAACGAATAGCAGGAAGACGAGTAGTGCTCCTAATAGTGAGACGATGAAACACCAATAGTGTTGCAAGAAAGTGTATGTCATAGTTCTGGTCCTTTTTTGATTTGTTTGAGAAGGATGCTAATCTCTACTGCCAGCATGGTGGTGAAGAGGATGAGGAAGAGGAAGAAAGTAATCATGACGCTTGACGACTGCAGCTCGCTGACAGCAACCCATGTGGGCAGCATGTCTTGGATAGTCCAAGGTTGGCGTCCAAATTCAGCCAGCAGCCAACCACTTTCCGAGGCGATATAGGCTAATGGAACCATGATGATGGCACTCCAGCATAGCCAGCGTGGCATGGCTTCCGCAGCTGTTGTTCGGTCGGATGCCGTCTCTGGCAGCAGGCCGATGGCTGACAATAGTCTGCGGAAAAGCAAAGAAACAAACGGAATATCGAAGATGAGAATGATGACCAGTCCGAAGAACAGTATAAACAGACAGCCTAGTCCCACCATCGTTCGGAATGCCCAGAAATTGATGGGGATGGATGGCACTAAGTCGCGCTTGTCCATCACATAGCCATATCCAAAGTATTGATAGTTCTCGTTGAGAGTCGAGAGATAGGCAGTTGTCGTCTCCTCATCAGCCCCTTCGGCTTTAGCCTTGCGATAGTCGGAAAGAGCCTGTATGGCAAGTCTGCCACGAGCAATCTTCTCGTCGGCAGATGGTTCCACCGTGCCGTCGGCTTTGATATAGCCATTCAGCAGATTGTTGATGCCTGGGACATAACCATCCAATGTGTTGGTGGCCATCATCGACAGTCCATAGGGTAGGGCCAGTTTCATGGGAGGCTCTTCTTCCTTGGTGTAGTTGGGCTGTTCGAAAGGATTAATCCATGCAATCATGGTGAGGTCCATCTCATTGCCGCCATTGTAAAGTGCTTCCATAGCAGCCAGTTTCATGGGTTGTACCTGGGCAACAGTTTGTCCGCTCTTATGGCCTGTGACGGCAGCGCCAAGAGCAGCTGTTAGTCCTACGATGACAGCAATCCGAATACTCTGGACTGCCATGCAGACATGACGCCTCTTAAGTAAATACCAACAACTGACGGCAATGACGAAGACGGCACCGATAATCCACGATGAGATGACCGTATGGCAGAACTTGTCGATGGCAAAGGGCGAAAGAGCCACCTCCATAAACGAGGTCATCTCATTGCGCATGGTGTCAGGATTGAACGTGCATCCCACTGGGTATTGCATCCAGGCGTTGGCGACGAGAATCCACCAAGCCGAGATGGTGGCTCCCAAACCTGTGAGCCATGTGGAGGCAAGATGGAATCCTGCTGACACTTTCTTCCAACCAAAGAACATCACAGCAACGAAGGTTGACTCCATGAAGAATGCCACGATGCCCTCAATGGCTAGAGGGGCGCCAAAGATATCACCCACAAACCAAGAGTAGTTGCTCCAGTTGGTGCCAAACTCAAACTCAAGGATGATACCTGTAGCCACACCCATGGCGAAGTTGACGCCAAAGAGGCGCTGCCAGAACTGGGTCGTCTTTTTCCAGAAATCCGTGCGTTTTTTGTAGTAGATGGTCTCGGCAATTCCCATAATTACCGCTAAGCCTAGTGTTAGTGGTACGAAAAGCCAATGATAGATGGCGGTAAGTGCAAACTGTGCCCTTGACCAGTCGATGGTGCCAGGATCAATGTTTAGAATAAGGTTAGTCATATTGTTTTAGGTGTTTATTATGTCTTAGGTATTTATTAGATTCTTTCTATTCTGCACGCTTTATCATTTGGTCGGCTACAAACTCCGATTCTTTGCCATCGGTAGCGCGCTCGCTGATGTAGTTTGGGAAGAAGAAAATCTTCAGGACGACGAAGATGATAAACAGCTTGATAAGTATGATGGCCCATAGGGTTTTCCCCAATGTCATATTGCGGAATCCTTCATAGTATAGGTCGAAGGCACGGTGCCAGAAACCATTTTTTTTCATAGGCCGAACAAAAGGATTATTATTCATTGGCAAAGATAGTGAAAAAATGATTAATGGCCAAATATGTGTAGACTTTTTTTTGGCTATTTCGAATAAAACACTTATCTTTGCAGGCGTTCTATATATAATTAATAAGGTAACTATGAAGAAAGGTTTAATTGCAGCGGCAGTAGTAGTCATCTTGGCGATGGCCGCTTTTGTCGTTTATTTGTTGATGGATAATAGAAATCTGGAACAGGAAAAACTGGAGATGCAGGAACTTGCTGAACTGGATAAGCAGGAAATGGAAAACGACTATGAGCGTCTTACGCTTCAGTATAGCGAGATGATGACTCAGATTAATAACGACTCAATTATTGCACAGCTGACTCAGGAGCAGTTACGCACCCAGCAGTTGCTGGAGGAACTGAAAAACGTAAAGGCTACAGATGCACGTGAGATTACACGACTGAAGAAAGAACTGGCCACTGTTCGTGAGGTGCTTCGTTCATATATCCGTCAGGTGGATTCACTGAATCAGGTGAACCAGAACCTGATGGCTGAGAATGATCGTGTGAAAGATGCGCTGGCACAGTCGAAAGAGGCTAATGAGGGTTTGCGTCAGGAGAAACAGAACCTGACAGAGAAGGTTGCCATCGCTGCTCAACTTGATGCAACGGGCATTCAGATGTCGCTGCTTAACAAACGCCAGAAGACGGCAAAGAAGATGAAGGATTGTAAGACCATTCAGGTGAACTTCACGATTGCTCGCAATGTCACCGCAGAGAATGGCAACCGCACGCTTTATGTTCGTATTCAGACACCTGCCGGTCAGGTGCTCTCTGCTGGCACGTTCCCCTATGAGAATCGCCAGTTGGAATACTCTATGAAGAAGGTTGTGGAATATTCTGGCGAAGAGTTAGGTGTGCAGACGTTCTGGCAAGTTGGCGAATATCTGGAGGCCGGTCAGTATCGCGTCAGCATCTTTGCCGATGGCAATATGATTGGTTCGAAAACGTTTACATTTAATTGATATGAAGAAATACGTTGCTTTTGGACTCCTGTTCTTGGCCGTTGGTATGCAGCATGCCGAGGCACAGCAGTTGTTGTGCTTGGACAGTTGTCGTGCAATGGCATTGCGAAACAACAAGCAATTAGGTGTTTCGCAACTGAAACAGGACGTGGCTGCTAACCTGAGGAAGTCGGCTCGCACCAAGTATCTGCCTCATGTCAGCGCCATCGGTTCGTATCAGTATACCAGTGAAGAGGTGTCGCTCCTGAACAATGAGCAGAAGACTGCTCTGTCGAATCTGGGCACTACGGTTGGTAGTGGCCTGCAGGGATTAGGTGCCGGCGTGAATAATTTCATGGGAAACATGGGAGCTCTCCTGACCCAGTTGGGTGTGCCTGCATCTTCTTTCCAACAGATGGCAGGACAGATGCAGCAAGACATGCAGCAGGGCATCACCAATGCTACGGGTCTTCTCAATACTGAGGGCCAGAAGATTGTAGATGCTTTCCGCACGGATACCAGAAATATCTTTGCCGGCTCAATATTAGTCACACAACCCATCTTCATGGGTGGTGGCATCGTTGCCCTGAACAAGTTGGCCGATATCAACGAAGAACTACAGTCCAACTCGGCTGTGGCACGCCGTCAGACGGTGGTCTATGCCATCGACCAAGCCTATTGGCAGGTGGTGTCGCTGAAGCATAAGCAGCGTTTAGCAGAGAGCTATCTGGAACTGATTAAGAAGTTTGATAGCGATGTTCAGAAGATGATTGCCGAAGGTGTGGCAACCAAGAGCGACGGACTGAGTGTCAGTGTGAAGGTGAACGAGGCAGAGATGACCCTACAAAAGGTGAACGATGGCTTGATTCTCTCGAAGATGCTACTCTGTCAGATGATTGGACTGCCTATGAACGAGAAGATTACACTGGCTGACGAGGATACTAAGGACTTGGCAGTGGTGACGCTGCAACCACAACTCGATGTGGAGCAGGCCATAGAGAATCGACCGGAACTGAAGATGCTGGGAAATACTGTGGACATGACGAAGCAAGCCACCAATATCCTCAAGGCTGCCAACCTGCCCCAAGTGGCACTGATGGGTGGCTATGCGGTGAGCAATCCTAACGTACTCAATGGTTTTGAGAAGAAATTCGCAGGATTTTGGAATGTGGGTGTCCTTGTTCGCGTACCTCTGTGGAACTGGGGCGATGTGGCTTATAAGGTGCGTGCCTCGAAGGGTGCTACTGCCATTGCCAACTTAGAATTGGCTGAGGCTCGCGAAAAGATAGAACTGCAGGTGAACCAAAACACATTCAAGGTGGATGAATCGAATAGACGTCTGACCTTGGCGCAGACAGGTATTGAGCGTGCAGAAGAGAACCTGCGTACTGCCAACCTGGGATTCAGCGAGGGCGTGATATCGCCTACGGTGGTGATGGAGGCACAGACGGCTTGGCTGCAGGCCCAGTCTCAACTGATTGATGCGCAGATTGCCGTGAAGCTGAGTCATGTGGAACTGCAGAAATCACTTGGAACACTTTATTAATTGACAATAGAAAACAGATAATTGAGATATGAGTAATCAAGCAAAAAAACAGCATCACAACATCCTGTATGCCATTTTCGGCTTTGCAGCTGTTGTTATTATCGTGGCACTGATTGGCTTCTTCGTCTTGGGACGCGACCCAGAGTTGATTCAGGGACAAGTGGAAGTCTCGGAGTATCGTGTGTCGAGCAAAGTGCCTGGTCGTATTCTCGAACTGCGAGTGAAGGAAGGCGACTTCGTGCATGCTGGCGATACGCTGGCCATTCTCGACTGTCCTGAGGTGAAAGCTAAAATGCAACAGGCTCAGGGTGCTGAAGGTGCCGCTGCCGCTCTTGATAAGATGGCAAGGAACGGTGCCCGCAAGGAGCAGGTGCAGGGCGCTTTCCAGTTGCTGCAACAGGCCAAGGCAGGATTGGAGATTGCCGAGAAATCGTATAACCGTGTGCAGCGTCTTTTCGACGAGGGCGTGATGAGTGCCCAGAAGCGTGACGAGGCCTTTGCTATGTATAAGGCATCGGAGGCCCAGATGAAGGCTGCAGAGAGTCAGTATAATATGGCTTTGAATGGCGCCCGTCAGGAAGAAAAACTGGCTGCCCAGGCTCAGTTGGATCGTGCCAAGGGTGCTGTGCAGGAGGTAAATGCCTATATCGGTGAGACGGTACAAATTGCCCAGATGGATGGCGAGGTGAGTAGTATCTACCCCAAAGTAGGCGAGTTGGTCGGAACGGGTAGTCCTATCATGACCATCTCAATGATGAACGATATGTGGGGCACTTTTAATGTGCGCGAGGATCAGCTTAATGGCATCCAGATGGGTACAGAAATTACAGCCTATGTGCCTGCCTTTGATAAAGAGGTTAAGATGAAAGTCTATCACATGAAGGACCAAGGTTCCTATGCTGTATGGAAGGCCACCAAGGCAAACGGTCAGTACGACCTGAAGACTTTCGAGGTAAAGGCCCGTCCTGTGGAGAAGTTCGAGGGGCTGAGACCTGGCATGTCACTCATTATTAAGTGATAAGTAAAGAATAGGCTTCCGCAATAAGGTGAAAGTATTAAAACTCATATATCAAGTAGGATTGCGAGAACTAAGCATTCTCACACGCAACCGTATCTATTTCTCCTGCATGGTGGTCTTCCCACTGGCGGTGATGGTGTTCTTCACGTCACTGATGGACGACGGACTGCCAACAGAGATGCCCGTAGGTGTGGTTGACTTGGATAATACCTCGACGTCGCGCTCTTTGGTGCAGCGTCTTGATGCGTTTCAGATGTCGCGGGTAGTGGCTCACTATCCCAGTGTGACAGAAGCGCGCCGTGCTATCCAAAGGAATGAGATTTACGCGTTCTTCTATATCCCCAAGGGAACGACAAGCGACCTGCTGGCCAGTCGCCAGCCCAAGGTGTCGTTCTACTATTCCTATACGACACTGGCATCTGGTGCCCTGCTGATGAAGGACCTTAAGACGATTACCACATTGGGCTCTGCTGCAGTGGGACAAGCCACCATGCGAGCCAAAGGCTTTACGGATGCGCAGATACAGACATTCCTTCAGCCCATCAAGATTGACCTGCACCAGATTGCAAATCCCTGGACCAGCTATAACTCATATCTCTCAACGATGCTGGTGCCTGGCGTGATCATGCTGTTCATCTTCCTGATTTCTGCCTATTCACTGGGCACGGAGCTGAAGTTTGGCACATCGAAAGAATGGCTTGAAATGGCGGACAACCGCATTAATGTGGCGTTGATAGGCAAGTTCCTGCCGCAGACGCTTATCTGGTTGGCTTTGGTCTATAACTATGAATACTATGTGTTCTATGTGCTACAGTTCCCACATCTGGGTAGTCCGTGGATGCTCGTCCTCTTGGGATTCATGCAGGTGTTGGCAGCCCAGGGCTTTGGCATCTTCAGTTTCGGCCTGATGCCTTCGCTGCGCATGTCAATGAGTGTCTGCTCACTGTGGGCTGTGTTGAGTCTCTCGATGGTGGGCTCGGCCTTCCCCGTAATGGGTATGGATGGCGCTCTTCAGTCACTCTCGTGGCTGTTTCCTCTGCGTCATTACTATATGGTATACCAGATTAGCGTGTTCAATGGCTTCCCGCTGCTCGAGGCGTGGTTCCATTTTGCTGCATTGGCAGCCTTCACTTTGTTGCCTTGGCTGGTAGTAAGGAAAATCAAGAATGCAATGCTGACTTATGTCTACATACCGTAATAGTTATAGAAG
>Ga0310690_10001286_pt1 | contig 45066 bp, 40 predicted proteins | sample AusTroGonzalo_MG_2_FD_207661 | JGI IMG/M metagenome (GOLD analysis project Ga0310690, IMG submission 207661) | Bovine rumen microbial communities from tropical cattle in Woodstock, Queensland, Australia - Gonzalo_04 (v2) (version 2) | ecosystem: Host-associated > Mammals > Digestive system >... | reverse complement strand
AAAATACAGTGATGAACTTAATATTTGAAAGAGAATCACATGCCACTCATTAAGACATTCATTCGCAACTAGATTATTAGAAGCATGAGTCAATGTGAGAGAAATTCAGGAATTTCTATGACATGCTGATTTGACTACTACACAATCTTATTGTCATGTGTTAACTTCAACATTGGAGGATACACATAAAAAATTATTTGACTAGAACTAATTACAATTAAATAATCCCTGGAATTTTAATTCTGGGGATTTTTATTTTAGGGGAGGGTATGAAATAAGAGCATGGATTATAGAAAAAGTTTAGACCGGGTTCCGAGAAAGCTATCCCAAAAACTTTTCTGAGTAATCCAAGTTGAAAAGCCATAATTCTGGATTATGATTTTTTCATTCAGAAAAATGAGTTGATTTTGGTTTTGGTTCTTGTATAATACTGTCAGTTGATCTATTACTATTTGGAAATCAAAGAAAATCAAATTTTATTAGGTCACCTGAGCGTGCCATACCATAAGGTCGCTGGTTCGAACCCAGCCACGCCCAAGTGCAAGTTAATACCTAATACATAATTCGGATTGTCTTCAAACTCAGCGTTGAAGATTTTTTTTATAAAAAATAAAACTGAAATAGAATGTGTCTTGACATTTTAAAAGAAATAAGTACTTTCTAAATCAGAAATAAATATGTTAAATAAATAAAAAACAAAATCCATGAACATTATTACTAAAGTAGAAAATCAAAACAGGTTCAATCTTGTAGATTTGCATACATGGGGGTGCTCTGTTAGAGTTTCAGCTCATAAGACGGACCTTTGTTGTGATTTTTCCATACAGAAGGCAATTGAAGATCTCATTGAAGTGAACCCTCACCTTGAGCACTACAATACCACAAGGTATGTAAATGCATTCGGAGTACCTGAGGCTCTTGTTTATTTCAGAGAGAGGAAGAAAATCTTCTGGCAACGTCTCTTCTCCAAGAAGTAACTCTCACGCGCTTCTAACAATGGGGAGTAACTATGGATGTTAAACTATCAAGCATTCCTATGCTATGGCAGAGTTTATTACTCGAGAACTAAGAGATTTCATCATCGATGAATACGATCTTTGTGCCCTCCAATATGGCTCAAAGTTCGTTGACCTTTATATCTGGGAAGGCGAATTACCCACAGAAGATTTCACCGATGCTATTGCCAATGCAATGTTATGCATCGAGGAAAAAACGGGCTATAAAGTGCGTACGTACAGCTACTGTTGGATCAACAATAAGACTGGTACGGCTCTCATCATCTTCGATGAGCCTCAGCCTAAGCGCCAGACCTTCTGGCGGCGCCTATTCTCCAAGAAGTAACTCTCACACGCTCCCTATAGGGTAGTGACTCAAAAATACTTAAGTTAAAGGGATCTGGAAATCCAGATGCCTTTTTCTTTTAATCAGATTTTTTTATTCAAAATAAAACTGAAATAGAATACATCTTGACATTTTGTAGTAAAATATTTATAGTAAAGGTCCTTAAACAAAAGAAATAACAACATACCAAATAAAATAATTGCTTATGAAAACTTTCATCACTGATGAAATCAGGGACACACTCCGTACAGTGTGGAATCTGGATGTAAGAGAGGTTGGCACAAGCATGAGAATAGTCTTGTGTAGCCTTAAAAAGGAGTACCTTTGCAGAGGTACGAATAATATCGCAAGTGCAGTGTACTACATTGAGAACGAAGCCAATCTCAAGGAGAAATCTACTGCTTATACCTATGGGCCAATTGATGAGCATTATTGTGGTTGTACCGCCATTGTGACCTTCGAGGAACCTCAGTCTCAGGTCCACAATAATCCCTTTCAGGTACTCGGCTCTGAGTAGGGCAGTCTTCTGTCTCTACTGACAAGATTAGGTAAAAGGAATCAGCTTTATCAGCTGGTGCCTTTTTCTTTTAATCAGATTTTTATTGATATTTAGTAGAAATTCTTTATACACATGACACGAACCAAAACAAAGACATCATGGAAACGAATAAAAACAAAGAAGAACCTGAGGAAATGCAACATGAATCGGAGCTTGTCACAGGAAATGAGCCGGAGAAACCTGGAATTCTCGAGATTTTGTCTGGTATCATTGCCATTATCATGGTTGTCAGTACCATCTGGATGGCCAAGATACTTGCAAGTGGTGGTCCGAATGGAGCCTTAGAGATCGTGGTTACTGTCATCGGTTCTATCTCTGTCTTGCTGATGGGTGCTGCAAGCTTCATGTGATTTGTTAGCTGTATCGTTGTGAGGTTTCTCTTACAACTAAATCGTGGAATATTGACGCCCTGCCTTAGTGGGCTTTTTTATTTTCCAGAATATAAACTAATATTTTCTCTTGACTTTTAAATAAAAATAATTATATGTAACAATACACATGATTGAAGGGGTGGCATCCTTGGATACATGTCCTGAGTAAAAAAACAAGGTAGGCCCCAAAACATATTAGGCTATCTAGGAAGAACTGGCAGTCTGGGCTAAATCCTTGAATAAAAAATTGTATGGGAGGGAAGCTAGACCGGTAAGCTAATCTCCACCACATTTGTGATGGTCGATGCCACGACTATCGCTCCAGGTTGTCTTTGGCTGAGTTCATGCTGAAGATAGTAAAATTATATGCCCTGGAGCCTGCGTCTTCGGATATCTAACAAAAGTTGTTATGGCCGCCGCCATATAGTAGGGCCGCCGCCAACACAGTTAGTAATCAATCCGAATGACTAAAACTTTTCAGGGGCGGTGCCGTTGAGTGCATTGCCCCTTTTCCTTTTAATCTAAATTATAAATCGAATGACATCTTGACATTTTAAAGGAAATAAGTATCCTATAAACCTGAAACAAAACAAATCAAACACAATATAAGCCATGGGAAGATTAAAGCAACTACTTTGTCACCATCATTTCGAAGCGAGGATTCTTAGGCATGATGACTGCACTGGCATGATATATGCCAGTGGCTTATCAGAAGCCATAAGAAAGCTCCAATACGTTAACTTCAACTATTGGGATGAGAAAATTAAGTATTGTCCCAAATGTTACAAAGAAGTTCACGGTTCTGTGTGCGAACATGACTGGGAACCAGCCAATGATGATGGTAATGCTCCTCTTTACAATGGCATCAAGCCTGTAAGGGTAGCTATCTGCTCCAAATGTGGGACAGCCAAATACAAGGTGTCCGGCAAACTCTCACCATCTACCTTGTATTAGGGAAGATGACTTCAGATGTTCAACATCTAAAATGAATTTGTATGTATCAAGGAGTATCACGGTATCATGATGATCCTGATTTCTGGCTTTCTCCATTAGGAGAAAAAATCATTTGTACTGTCAATCATGAGGAAACAGCGAAAATGATTCTCAGAAAACAAGGACATAATGGTCCTTATGTGCCTTGCGCAATGAGTTTGCTTTTACGCCAAGGATGGATGTACTACAGAAATGGTCAACTTGGAGAAAGGGGTTTCGTTAAGCCTCACTACGTGCTCACTTATTATCGCCATATGTATGGCGAAGACTATCCTACGCAGGCACAAAGAGATGCCATCTTCGATTTAACAGGCAGGAATTACAGCGATGACATGCTTGCTTATCGTTAGTAGCAAACTATTTCCTCGCATGACGAGTAGAGCTTGCCTGCGTTGAGCAGGAGACTTCAGATGTTCAACATCTAATATCCTAAACAATGAACGAAGAAGAAATCTTAAAGAGGGCGAAAGAAATCAGGCACCAGCGAGAAACAAAAAAGTTGGAGCAGGACATCAAGTCCCGAATCAATTTCGCGCGCAGCGGATACGGCCCTAATGAGGTCTATGAACTCCTAATGAAGTTCGCGAAAGACCACAACATCAATGGACTCGCCTAAGAATCTCAGACTATTTCCTCACCATCCAAACAAGAGGGTGAGTAGAGCCGACCTGCACCAAGCAGGTGACTATGGATGTTCAACCATCTAACACTCAAGTACACTATGATACCTGAATGTATCAAACTTCTCTCTCCCGATAGAAGAGAAGAGCTTCGCAATCCTCCGGGATATACACCTGGCATCAAAATCAAAGAATTTGATGGAGGTGTAATCCACGTTGAAGGAGATGACCATGGTATCTCGTTTGGAATTGCGAGAATGATTTCCATGATGTTCACCGACAACCCCGGATACAAATTAATCTATTATTCACTCCCTAAAAAGATTCCGGGATGTCGTTATGGTGAAATGTCTGCCATCCTTATCTTTAGCAAAGGAGTGGAAAAAGACCTCAAACTCTCTAAGAGACTTCTCACTAAGAAGAGGATTGAAATGCTCGAGGAGGTACGGTATTATGAAATCAAAGAATATGATGGAGGTGTAATCTATCTTCAATGGGCAGCGCCAGGTTATGGCGGCGATTATAGTTATAAGCTACCTACAGAACAGGTTGCAAAGGTGATTTCTGCGGTCCGCACTGTCCATCCAGGCTACGAACTGACATACTATTCTGACCTTGTCGCGGAAAGGGAAAGATACAGTGCCACGTTAATCTTCGAGCCTAAGACCAATCTTCCTTAGATTCAGCTACACACTTTACATTAAAGCGTGCCCAGAATAACGGGTCCGCTTTTTTGTTTATTCCAAAAAATTTCATTAGAAAAAAAAATTTAAATTTTACCCGTTAAAAAGCCAAAATTGATAGTTGAGAAATTCTGTTTTTTTTCACTTGAAAAAAAAGGATAAAAAGTTATAAAACTACTACCTATGTGAGCGTGCGGGTGTAACTCAATTGGCTAGAGTTCCTGCCTTCCAAGCAGACTGTTGCGGGTTCGAGCCCCGTCACCCGCTCCATTGAATTAAAAAATGGAGGATTCAGATTCCTCTTTTTTTTTGTTTGAAAAATGATAGCATATCGTTATAATACAAATACATCTGTATTCAAAAAAGAGCCAAACTCAATTTCATGGCTCTTTTTTTGAATTTAAATTTTAGTTGAATCACAAGAAAAAATCTTCATCAATATATTTAATTTCGTAAGTTTCTTTCGTTTGTACTCAAACATTATATCTGAACATTAAATCAACTAACATTTTACCATCGATTAATATGATTTCTTGTCAACTTTTTAGTGCATTTTCAGCTGTTTTTTTGGCATTATCTGAAAATGAAGAAGTGGTAAAGAATATTCATCTTTTGGCACTAGTTTGGGCTAAAGCTCAAACAAAATTAGTCATTTCTTTTCATTGTACCAAATTTCAATCTCAATACCTTTTTGCTTGTATGTAAATCTTTTCAAATCACAAGCTATCTCACTTAATAATTCAGTCAATTCATCAATCATGAGATTTAGGAGTTTCAAAAAAAGTTCCATATCACATAGCTTCACATAAACTTCATACAACCTTTTCAAAAATGAATGGATCTATGTTCATTAGTTTTTCAAGCAATTCTTCTTTTTTCGGAGCTTCTAATTGTTGATATCAAAGTTCAAGCATGTCTTGCGGAGACATTTCAGAGTTATCTATATTATTTGTTGTAGAATTGCTACCATTGGTATTATTGAATGCATTTTTTCATAAATGAAATGAAGAATTTTTATAGTCTTCATCTATTGTAATAAGATATTTATAAGTAAGGTTCTCTCAAGTTTTCAAAAATTGTCTTCATTTATCAGAAATCTTATATTCTCAACGTTTAACTCTTTCTAGAAATTTTCCTGCGAATAATGTATATAATGCCCAATGAATGCGATCATAAATTAATGGAGTGCTTGATTTTCATGATAAAGGTTCAAGAGAATAGTCAGAATAATATGTGTCATAAGTATCTTTTGTTAATTCTCCACGACTCATTGCTCATCAATTTTTATCATATACTTTCAGAACATTAGTAAACATAGAATCGTATGATGGAAATTGTGAAGGATCGCTAATCATATTCAAAATATTAAATAAATAAAATACTACAGTTTTACAGTTTCTTCTTCTCCAGATTGCATATTTTTAATCTTGTAAATTCACTCACTCCATTCTCATTCTCCTAAGATTACTACATAAGGAATTCATTTTTTATCTGCATATCAAAATTGTTTTCCGAGTTTATCTGCTTGATAATATAATTCACAATTCTTTCATTCTTTCTGTAATCTATTCATAAGTTTCAAAATCTGACCTTTTGTTTCCTCAAAATTTAAGAATAAATATTCACTCGCAGTCTTTTGTTCAGCTTTTTCATTCTCTTCTCCAAATATTTTTGATAATAAACGAGATATTCAGATAGAACCTCAAAATCCAGCATAAATATCTTTTTTAGGGTTCAGATATCATATGAGATGTTCATACCTTCATCCACCGCAGATAGAACCTAGTCATTCATCGCTTTTCAAAACGGCTTCAAATACAGTTCCGCTATAATAGTCTAGTCCACGAATGATTTGTAAATCTATTACATAATTCAGCTTTTCTCACGTGTTTTCTTCCCAGGTTTCAAAGAAATTCAAAACTGATTTTAGTTCAGCTAATCATTCATAGAATAATTTATTTTCACTCAATTTATCTATTTCTTTGATTTCTTTCACAGTATATGTATGAGAGATTATTTCGTTAATCTTTTCAGCATCTGATTTTTTAATTCACGCATCAACTAGTGATGCGATAAAGTTTTCAGCTCAGATTTTTTTTCTTTTGTCGATATATGAACAAACGACAGGCGTTTTTTCTTCTCCCACTAACTCATTCAAAAGTCAGATTATCAATTTTCTATTGCTTATGTGAAATACAGCTTCATCGTTTACTCCCAATTTATTCAAAACTGCATCCAAAGTATGCATTAAAGTTAGAATAGTTTCTCCATCATAGTAAAGTACAGTTTTTTCATCATCTCTTCTCCAAATTACATCTATATCACATTGCCAAAATTCACGATAACGTCATTTTTGAGCCCTTTCTCCGCGTCGAACGGGCTGAATTTGAAATCTCTTAAATGGAAAAGTAAGTTTATCCTCCCAATCTAAAACGTATCTCGCAAAAGGCACAGTTAAGTCAAAATGTAGAGCGTAGTCTTTCAAATCACTAGCTCATTGAGCCAATCCATAAAGCCCAAAAATTTGCTTTCATGTTTCTTCTCAGTTTTTTGATAATAATACAGTATTACTTTCTACTGCAGGAGTATGGATGTGAGTATATCAAAATAATTGAAACTGATTCTGAATTTCACTGATTAATTGATCAAAAATACGTTGTTCACTAGGGGAGTATTCCACAAATCCTGAAGGACGCAAAGCCATAATTACACAAAAAACATGTAAAATTTCAGACTGAATGATATTTGATTGTTTATTAATTTCAAGCTAAGTTTTTTCGCCAAAAATAAAAAAAGATGGGAGTCCCTTATGGGGCTCCCTTTTTGATTGATAACGGCTACTACCGGCCGACGGTTTTTTTGTTTTTTTGCGGAATGCGTCCGCCCCTGATTCAGAGGAATCACATTACTCGCAGACCGGGAACTTGTCGGGGATGTTGCTTCTCAAGCAGGGGGATCCCCTAATTTTAGCTGGCATACCTTCTTTGCATTTAGTTGTTTTTTTGCGGGCCAATCCGATCGCTTCTGGTTTATTTGGATCGCATCGCCCGCCGGCGGCCGAAGATTAGGTGCGCGTACGCACCATCGATTCTAGGCTGATGAAGCCCGGGTGTCCTTTGTTCTTTACAGTCATACTTTTGTGTTTTTTGGTTGCCTCAATGGTGAGGTGCTTATAATATAGATTTTTATATATAAATGTCAAGATGTAAATAATCTATTTATTAAAAACTTGAAATTAGGGAGTTAATATATATGATAGCAAAACTAAAATAAAAACACTATGGGAGAGCTTGGAAGCAAGTCCACTTCGATCAGATGTGAGACTAAAAAAGATGGCGGACACGACCTTTTTTTCGTGTTGCTACCAGCAGGTCTCGTTGGACTTTTAATGGTGATGCTTGCACTATTATGTAGATGAGATCTGGTATTTGAGAAATAGTTCACAAATGAGTGGACTATTTTTTTATTGTTTTCTTAGTTGTAGTTTTTTTGGAAACTTTTTTGGTAGTGTTATCTTTCTGGTTAGATGCTTTATCTTTTTTCCCCATTACTTTTCTAGGTTTAGCTTTTTTCTTTGGAGTTTCTTCTTTTTTTTCAGATTCTTCAATATCTTCATCAGCTTTTCTTGCTTCTACATAAGAATCTACAGTCTCCGTAAATTCATTTTCGATTTGTTTCTTCACCTTTCTGAGCATTCTTGCAGATATAATTGCACATATTATTGTCACTAGCAAAAAGATTCCATATATTCCAGCTAAAATCCAAATCACATTACATGGAGCAGACCATTCTGGATGTAGAGGGCATTGTATAAATTGTAGAAAAACATCAACAGTTCCAACGATTAGAATCATAGGTATCATGTAAGCAAATAATTCTCTGAAAAAGAACCATCGATTTCTTTTTGTAGTGAGTTTCATTTTGTTGATGTTTTATGATATAAATCATAATTAAACTATAAAAATCTGAATTTGAATATCAAGAGATTGTCATTCTGAACGAAGTGAAGAATCTTAGGTGATAAGTATAAAAACTGCCAAAGATTCTTCGGCTATTGCCTCAGAATGACAGTTGCAATATGATGAGTGATGTCTAGTGAAAGTTTTATAGAAGAAAGGTTTGTTTTTATCATAATTTTATTTATAAGAAAATGTTTAGAGAAATCTGATTCTTTTGATGAAGAAAAAACGACTAATTGCAATATTGTTTATTTTACTACTAATCTGAATCGACCAACTCACGAAATATTTTTTTTACAACCAAGAAATTTGAAGTCAGCTTTTTTTCTTAGAACCTTTGCTAAATAACGGAATCTCACGATGAATGTCTATGCCTATGATGGTAATTCTTATCGTTAGCATAATTTGTATCTGATTATTTAGTTTCCTATTCCACAAAAAATATCTCACAGTATTAGATTTTTCTTTATTGATGGCGGGAACTATATGAAATTTAATAGATAGAATTTATCTCGGATGAGTGAGGGATTTTTTGTCGTTTGGAAGTTTTCCTGTATTTAATATTGCAGATGCTTTTTTGACTTGTGGAGTGGCTCGAATCTGTATCAAAGAAATTTTCCACTTGCAAAAGAAATAGAAAAATCTATCGTAAATATCAGTTTTATTATTAACCATTTTTTGTAATGACAATTGAAGGAACAATTATTTTTATTTCTGAGGAGGCAATCGTTGGTCAAAAACAACTTCCAAAAGTTAGCTTCGTTATTGAGGAAGATTCAGATAGAGAATTCAAGAACTCTTTGATGATAGACTTATTAGGAGAGAAGACTGAATTAATCAAACAATACAAAGTTGGAGATCATGTAAAAGTATTCTTAAATTACAGAGCTAGAGAATATGATGGAAGACGATTCAATAGTATTGGAGCTTGGAAAATTGAAGGAAATGGTGAATCTTCTTCAAATGGAGGGGATGAACTTCCTTTCTAATTAAGATGTAATTAAATTAAAAAGCTGGCCATCTGGTCAGTTTTTTATTATATTTTTTGTTATATCACTTGACTTTTTATTTAAAATATATAATAATATGTTACGGATAAATAGGTCTTTATCTTCTAACCAATTATTACCATGACAAACTTCAATGTAATTGGCTGAGTAGAGAGATTTAAATTTAAGAATCAATCCGAAAGGCCATTTTATCAGGATGAACAGCAGTTCTACCTTTTTCATCCTCCTATGCCAACAGAGAATGGAAAACAATTAAAGCAGTATTTTGATGAAAGAACGAAAATTGAGAATGAGGAATTTAGATTAAAGGAAGAAGAGAGAAAACTAGTGGATAAGTGAGATGATTTAAAACATGAACTAAAAAAACTTGAAGAAAAAGAGACTTCTTCAGTAGAGGAAGAAATTATAAAACAAGAAGAAATTAAGACAATCAGTGAGGAAATTCAAAAAGTAGCAGAAGAACTTATGAAAGTTAGAGAAAAAATTGAAGAAAAAGAAGATGAAATAGATAGAGTTAATGAAAAAATTAATGAAATGGCAGAAATTGTGGTCGAAGATGAGCACAAATTAGTTCAAGAGCAACAAGAACTAGAGAAAAAAAAGAATGATGAAAAAGTTGAATTACTAATGAATAAGTTGGCGGCATAATGAAAAAGGCCTCGATTGAGGTCTTTTTTTCATTGAAAACAAATTTAGCATTTGTATAATTAACTTATGTGTTGAAATTGTATTTATAACTTTATATTCAAATTATGGCAATAACAACTAGAGCAGAAGACTATTCTGCACGATATAATGATTTAGTTCAACAGGCTGAACTCGCTGAAAGCTCATCAGTTCGTGGATGTATGGTGATCAAACCATATGGATATGCAATTTGGGAAAATATTCGTGATGTGCTAGACCAAATGTTCAAAAATACATGACACCAAAATGCATATTTCCCACTTTTTATTCCGAAATCTTTCCTATGTAAGGAAGCTGACCACGTGAAATGATTTGCAAAGGAATGTGCAGTAGTTACACATTATAGACTAAAAAATGCCGAAGACGGAAGTGGGGTAGTAGTGGATCCAGAAGCTAGACTTGAGGAAGAACTTATCGTTCGCCCAACTTCTGAAACAATTATTTGGGATAGTTATAAAAAATGGATATCTAGTTATCGTGATTTGCCTTTACTTCTCAATCAGTGGGCGAATGTGGTTCGTTGGGAAATGAGAACTAGAATTTTTCTTCGTTCTGCAGAATTTCTTCGACAGGAATGACATACAGCTCATGCAACATCAGAAGAGGCGAACGAAGAAGCAAAGAAGATGATAGATGTTTATAGAGATTTCTCTGAATCATATCTGGCTACTTCTCCAGTAGTTGGAAGAAAACCAGCTCACGAACGTTTTGCTGGAGCATTAGAGACATATACAATCGAGCCAATGATGCAAGATTTGAAATCGTTGCAAGCTGGAACTTCACATTTCTTAGGCCAGAATTTTGGTAAGGCTTTTGATGTACAATTCACAAATGAGCAGAATGAACTAGAATATGTATGGTGAACTTCATGGGGAGTGAGTACTAGATTGATGTGAAATCTAATTATGGCACATAGTGATGATCAAGGTTTAGTTCTGCCACCTGCATTAACTCCAATTCATTTGGTAATTGTTCCAATTTTCAAAACAGCAGAAGATTTGGAGGAAATTAAATCGTTCTTAAAACCACTTACAGATAAGTTAGATCAGACTTATGTTACATTTTCTAGTAAATATGCAGAAATGAGAAAAAAACTGACTTGGAAGATGGATGATGATACACAGAAAACTCCAGGATGGAAATTCCACGAACGAGAGATGAAATGAGTACCTTTAAGAATCACAATTGGAAAACGTGATTTAGAAGTATGAAAAATCGAAGTATTTACTAGAGCTACATGAGAAAAAGTTCAAATGAGTTTAGAAGAATTTTCTTCAAATATAGAGAAGATGTTACTTGATATTCAGTCTTCACTTCTTCAAAGAAATAAATCTTTTAGAGAAGAACATACATATTATGTAGATAGTTATGATGAATTTAAAGAAAAGATTGAACAAGGATTTGTATTTGCACATTGGGATGGAACAGCTGAAACTGCAGAAAAGATCCAGGATGAATGTAAAGCAACGATTCGTTGTTTCCCTAATGGAGAATATATTCGTGATGTAAATGAAAAATGAGTAGATATGATTAGCTGAAATCCAAGTGAATGTAGAGTATTGTTTGCAAAGAGTTATTAATGCTTATTATTAACTTTTAATAAAGTCGCATTAAATTGCGACTTTTTTTGTTATATTTAAAAATATAATTTTTGCTCTTGACTTTGTTAAAAATATTTTTAAAATTTAATCTACTCCGAAATATAAACCAAAAAAACTTTAGACAATTATGGCAGAAACAAGACCTAAAAATCCTTTTTCCACCAAGAGGTGGAAGAAGTTGAAGTTCCAAGCACCCCAAGATTGTTGCGATTTGCTGACAAATGACGGAGAATACTCCGTTTACAAAGGAAAGATTGATGGTGAAACATCGTTCTTCTTGGTCGGTAGATTTGGGAGCGACATATATGCATGCAGTATCTCTAAAGAGAGATTGTCTCAGCTAGAGAATTTGCAAGACAAGTTGAGAACTCTCAATTGCAGATTCAAACAGAATGAAAGCGTCAATCCTTTTGAGGGTTGGCAGAAGGTACAACTCAATATGATGATTCGCAACTATGAGGCAAGAGTGTCTCGTAGAGAAAGCGGTTCTAACTATTGTATAGGACGATTTGGCGATTCATGCTATACGTTCAATATAAGTGATAAGGACCGCAGATCCGGCATTGAAATCGACTGGGTTAGGGCCCTGGGGGTCTGCGTGCGTTATTAAAATTGGAGTGTTTCGGAGTACACCACACACTGGATTATCTTAGTGTGTGGTTTTTTTATAATAAAATTTGTTGAGCAATATTTGACTTTTATAAAATAATATATATAATATATTAATACATCAAATGTATTATAGCATAAAATTTTATATGATTAACTTTATATTGCTATGGAAGAACGAGAGTTAAAAGATAATGAAGTTGTCCAAGAGCGTCCTGATGGTTCATCAGATGGATTACTAGAAAAGATGGATATTGATTTAGGTAATGGATATAAAGAATGTTCTAACTGGAATCCAGATCTTCATAAAGTATGAAGTTTAGAAGCTATATGTCCAGAAATAAAAGAACCTACGGCGGATGAGATAATGAAAGCATTTAATCAAACTAAGGAAGAATTGTACCCAGGTAAAGAAAAGCTTACTCCAAGAGAGGAGCTTGAGGTATACAAAAGAATGGAAAAATAATAGGAAAACCATATTTTAATCCAATTCATATCCACATCTTTTAACGAATGTGGATTTTTTCTTTGTTCATATAATTATTTTATCATATCATTTTGATTCAAAAAATCTTCATAAAAATTTGCAAAATTTTGTATAATGAATTATAATAGAGTAGTAAATCAGATTTTAATCTGTTTATCCTATCGTAATGGTATCACAAAAATATATCGAAAAAAACTGAACGATAAAAGATCATGGACATTTAGATCCAGGACATATTTCACGAGATGAATATTTTATGGATATTGCGAGGGTGGTAGGAGAAAAATGCACATGTGACCGTGGAAAATGCGGTTGTGTGATTGTAAAAGATAATTCAGTAATTTCTTCATGATTTGCAAATGCTCCAGAAGGTTCAGATACATGTGAAATGGTGGGTCATCAAATGTTTTCAATGATTAATGATAAATGAGAAAAAGAAGAACATTGTATGAGAAATAATTGTGCGGAGCAGAATGCTATCGCCGGTGCAGCTAGAAAATGAATTGCTCTAGAATGATCTACTCTTTATGTAACCATGACACCATGTACGATTAGACATTGTGCTCATATGATAGTGGCATGTGGAATTAAGAGGGTAGTGTGCGATAAAAGATATTTACATGGAGATGAAGCTGAAGAAATATTCCGTCTAGCATGAGTTGAACTGATTTACTTAAATGGTGAAGTTGAAAGATATTAAGAAAGGTTTTTATTTCTTGAAGAAAGTCAGAATTTTATTACATTTAATTTATTGAGATAATAAAAAATCTGGCTGATGAATTACGAACAATTTAAGCACAATGATAAATCGATATTTCTTGTAGATATGACTAGAGAGTTAGACTATCATTTTTCTGAACTTGTAAAATCAGCCATAGAAAAGCAATTATATCAGAGAAAAAAAATCTGAATTATTGTGAATAAAAAGTGATATGCACCGTGAATTATCTGTACGAAATGTGGTCATATTCCATACTGTGAAAGATGCTCTGTGCCGATTTCATTCCATCAACAGGCGAATGGGGAATTGATGTGACTATGCCATATCTGTAAAATGCAGTATAATTTTTCTACAACATGCGAAAAATGTGGAGAAATTGCGGTTAAAACATATGGAATTTGAACTCAGCAAGTGGCTGAATATGTAGAAAATGAATATAAAGCTAAAACTTTGATAGTGGATTCGGATCACGCAAATTCTCCAACGAAAGTTAAAAAGCTGATTGACCAACTCAAAGAAAAGCAACCCCAAGTCGTGATTTGAACTAGTCTTTTATGTCAGCCGAGTAAAGAATATCCATTGGACATGATTATATTTCTAAATGCAGATTTGTGATTGAATATCCCAGATTTTAATGTTTGAGAAAAGAACTTCCATTTACTCTATGAATGCTTTTCAAAATACAATTGTAATAATTTCATAGTTCAGACTTTTAATCCTATGCAATATTCCATTCGTAATGCATGTAGAATGGATGAAAAACGCTTTCGAGAGGAAGAGAATAGTTTTCGTGAATTAAATAAATATCCGCCATATGCGGATTTATGTGTGATTTTGTATAAAAATGAGATTGAAGAAAAAGTTTTCAATAAAGTTGATCAGCTTTATAAAGAGCTTCTCTATCTTGCACAGAAATATCAGATGAATGATTTGGAAATTTATTCTACACCTCCGTTGATTTACAAAATGTTTGGAAAGTATCGTTACAATATTATTTTAAAGTGACAAGAAGTCAGAAATTTTATGGATGTGGTTTACACAAAATTAAATCTGAATGCGAAATGATTTAAGATTAATTGGGACGCGGATACGATTGTATAAAAAAATTGCCTTTCGGCAAAATTTTGATTCTGATTATGTAGTCCTGGCCGGAATCGAACCAGCATCTAACCCTTAGGACGGGCCTATTCTATCCATTGAACTACAGGACCATAGCGAATGTAATATATAAATTTACTACATAAAAAACAAGATAAAATTCTGATTTATTTTTTATTTATTCAATTAGCACAAACAGCTCCGCTCGTTCGACATCGTTGTAGGTTAAATCCTCAAGTTTTTCACGTTACATCCACGCATTCTCCGATGAAGTAAAGTCATGGGATATTTTTACATTCAAAATTATCATCCAAATTCTCAGTTTTTACTCATCATCAGCAAACTTTTGCTTCATCCAATCAGCGAACATTTACTACATCAGAAGATATTATATATTCTTTTAGTTTATTTACACGAAATCACAGGAATGATAGCAATCTTTTTGTAATTTCCTTATCAGAAACAAATAATCTGACTTTATATTTTCATTTATTTGTTTCCAAATTTTCCCTAATGAAAAGCGATGAATTGAAAACTGCAGGCCCAGAAATTCATCGATGAGTGAATAGAATTGGTCAAGATTCTTCGTAAATTACCTTGTCTCATTTTATCAAATTCAACTTTCAAATTACAGAAGATCCTGAAAGAGAAGAAAAATCCTGACTAGTTTCAAATCCGACAAGAGCGGGATAAAATGGTATCGTTTTTAGCACAAATCTATTTGAAATATCTGATGCTATTGCGGTTGCTCATAACTTAGGGAAGCTCGGTCATCACGTTGCAACTACGAAATTCTTTGTATAATAATCTCAATTTGAAGTTTTTATCTTAAAATTTCAATCCTCTAATTTGTCTGCATCCAAAAATTCAGAATTATATTTTATTTCTACTCATTTATTTTCAACGAGTTCTAATAATTTTCCATGAAATTCTTTAACCTTACTTGATTTTAATAAAATCCTTCCATTATTTTCTTCTTTGACTTCAATTCATTCTTTATTCAAAAAATCCAAAAAATCTTTCACTCAAAATTTATTAAAAGCAGATTTTACAAAAATTGAATCATCAGTCGTATAATCTTTTTCTGAATTTATTTTTAGATTCGTGATATTTCATCTTCATTTTGCGGAAAGTAATAATTTTTGAGCAGGAGAGTTAGTCTTTTCTAAAATTAAAACAGATTTTCATTCATCTATATTATTTGAACAAAAAAGTCATGAAGGTCACGCTCAAAGTATTATCACATCATAAATTTTGTTCATATTTTGATTATTATTAAAGATTTATATTTTTTATAAAAATTTTATTGTGATATGCAAGATTGTGTTCGGTTTTATAAGAAATTAAATATTTGTAAAGTTTTATATTAAAAAAAAGTCTGATTTTTTTTGACTTTTTAAACGTTTCTGAATATACTTGTTTGAGAAAAATTTTTATTCATACAAAAACATAATGCCAGAAAATGAACAAAATTTAGATGATATGCTGGGTGCTGTAGATTTGTCTGATTCAGATGTATCGCCTTCTACTGATCAAATTTCTGAACAATCGATCTCACTAGATGATAGTGTAAATCAACTTTCAGGATTGTGAGATAATTCAGTAGATTTGTCATCAGTCTCTCTTCAGGGAGATATATCAGTAGATCCTCAGGTTGATAGCATGACATCAATTAATGGAGACAATTTTGATACATCAAAACTCATGGGTATCGATGGATGAGAATGAGGGGGTACCGCATCAATTGATGAAAGTGTATTTTTGGATTCATGAGAAGCAGTAAAAATAAAATCTCGTCCAGTGGATGATACATATAAGTTTTGAAGATATTTAAGGTTGTTTTTCTTCTCGTCATTGATTACGCTTTTTTGAGTCCTTGCTATAGTTCTTTTTTTCTCATTTAATACTTATATTATAAAGGCAAGTCAAGTAGTAATAGATAATGAGAGTCAAGAATATGTAAATAAGTATAAGGAAAAATTAGATGATATAAGAACATTTATACAAAGAAATAATAAACTTAATTATCGAGTCCCTGAAGTGTGATCAAAACAATCTTTGTCGCAGGTAAATAAGATAATAGAAGCTACTGATATTGATTATATTGATAAGAAGGACTTGCTTTCTGATTATGTTTCTAAGTTAGTACGTGATACACAAAATAATGTTGATTATCTTGAATCTTTAAAACAAGATATTGCAAGGCAATGATTCCTGCCAGAAGAATTAGAAATTATTTTACAAGATGAGCAGGCTATTGATACAATTCAAAGGTCTTTGAATGCGTTAGAGGTGATTAAATTTTCAACAGCGACAAAGGTATTTTCTTATATGAATACGGCACTTGCAACTATTTCGGAAATGGTGAGGGTAAATTGATCAACGGTTGATAATTTAAGTCAGCTTTTTGGACAACTTAATTCTAGATGAGAAAAAGATATTGCATCTTATGTGTATATGTGTCATTTAAATCCTTTTGAAACTAATGCCAATTGTGATACTATATGAGATTTAGATTTATATTATGGTAGTATCATAAAAGATGATAGCATAAATATAAAGCTATTCAAGAATTCCATGAATGCTATTAGTCAGTTGCTAGAGAAGGAGGATACAACGTTGTTTTCGATTACATTTAATGGATTTAATGCACAAGATGAGAATATAGTCTTTAATATTGAGGTATATACAAGTCAAGATGATGAAAAGACATTGATGTTACAGTGAAAGAAGAATCCTAATATATTTATTTTGACAAATATTATAAATCTATTGAAACAATCTAGTTTTATTATCTGAGCAGAAATTAACACAAAGGAAATAAATGTTGAGACAAGAACATTAACGCGATGAGGTATATCAAGGACAGTAAATTATTCTACTATGAATTTTACAGTTCCTGTACAAAAGGATACAGAGAGAGAAATTTTCGATTATATTGATTTAGATAGTATAGAGAAAATGATTAAAGATAGACAATTAGAGACTGAAGATTAAATAAATTAGCGTAATTTAGTATATTTATTTATTATTAAGTAAAAAATGGCAACAAATGAAATTCAACAATCAGCATCTGTATGAGCTAAAGAATCCAATACAAATTTATTATACAAAATTAAGTGATTTTTCAAAAAATCTGGTCAATTATCAGATAATAAAGAGGACTCTGAGCATAAAGCGAGAGCATTTACGCTTACACGTCAAGATAGTTTAATAACTGTTTTGATCGCTGTGGTAGTAGTAATATGAGCGTGTGTGTATGGGTGGTTTGTTATGATGAAATATGCTGAGATTAACAATAATTACTGAGAATTGAGAAAGATTGCTACTTATAATGTTACACCGGATAGCTCTAAACTTTCTCAGTATATGGAAGGTCAAGACATAAATACTTTAAATGGAATGATTGCTATTAGTGATAATATACAAGATACGCTTGATTGACGTGAACAATTTAAGAAGCAACAAAAAAGTTATTACGAAGTATTGTTACAAAATATTTATCTACCTTCATTAAATATATGGAAGGATCCATATACTCAGAATTTTGATATGACAATATTGTGACAGAGATATTTGGATTCGGATAAATTCCAAGATTTATATTTGATTCAATATTGGAGTGATTTTATTAAGTATGTATGAAATGATGCGGATTATAATACAGTAGAAAGTATTAATATTTGAGATAAAGTAGAGATGGAGGAGTCAGATTATTTTTATACACCAATTAGTATAACTTTTAAGTCGCCGAATAAACGTTCATTTCTATTGTTGGTAAATAAATTATCTATGACATCAAATTCTAGCAATATAGCGTTGGTTAATGAGTTTTTCTTTTATTTACTTATGAACATAAAAGAAAAGAAAGGAAAAGAGATTAATGTGCTCATGGAAGAATATCGACCAGAATTTTCGTCTAGTTCAAATTGGACTTGACCATCTAATTTAAAAGATTTAACCTGAGATGAACTTTCAAATTACCAAGATAGGGTAATTGGGTATAATTTATATAAGTGGATTAGTTATAGTTGAACAGGTAGAAGTACAACTCCATTAATTGATGATGATGTAATAGCTGAAACAGTAAGAGAAGACGCATTGTGTGGAAATATCACAGCAGCAGAGTGCTTCTATAATTTTAGGGATAAGTATAGGGATTTGCCGTATCTTGCCTATACTGTATGATTGGAAAAACAGACGAATAGAACATTATGATTATTTAATTTTTTGAAGGATCTTCCATCAATTATTACAATCAATGATTTCTGATTTGAAAAATTCTCGAACTCTAGTTTTCTAAATAATGAGCAAGAGCAATATGAATGAACAGTATCATTTAATTCATATTGAAGAAATATTACACAATCAGAGTTAGATGAAACATCGTTGGCTTTGTGAAAATTGTGTTTTTGATCTAGTAGTGATAGGGTTATAACACCAGATGTTGCATTAACACGTATAAATGAGACGATAGCGTCGTTATGATGAAGTGATGAAAATATAAATGTATCCGCATTGTGAGAATTACAGTGAATATTTATGACAGTCGTATCAGAATATGATGGGTTGTCTAATTATAACAAAATGGTTAGGTTATTCGAATTATGGAGAATGATGAATGATGCTAATCTATGTAATGTATAGTTAATGTAATAAATTTATATAATGGCCTCCTATTTTGGAGGCCATGTTTTTTTAAATAAAATCTTTTAGCTTGAAAAATATTAAAATATAAATAATTACGATGTATAGTTTATCTAGAAATGTTTATAATGAAAATATCTGTAGTTTGTGGTTCAAGGGCAAATGATAAGAACTTGTTATTGAAATTTCTAAAAATGTTGGATGTACAAACATTTACGGATTTTGATGTGAATATAATTTGTGATAGAAGGTTTACTAGAGCAGAAGAATCAGATTTCTTGTCGTTTTTTGAGAAGCATAATTTAGGTATTATGCAAGTTACACATTTTTTTACGAATAATAATAGCGTTTTTAATCCGGATCATTGATGATGAGCAAGTTACGTACGTAATTTTGGAATACAAAATGTGAAAGGGGAGTTTATTCAACTTTTTGATGATGATAATGAAGTAGAGCCAGATTTTTTGGAAAAATGTCTGAGAAAACGAGAACAGATGACGTCAGAAACAAAATCTGAATGTGTGATTTTGCCAAGTTTGTTCTACAGGGATACAAATAAAATTCAGAATCAATGATTTTCGCATTTTAATTATTTGCAGTCTCGTCCAGTTCTGCATTTGTTGAATGGGAAAGAAAAAGAGCAAGTACAAATGTTTAGTTGAAACTGAATTTTTAGTAGGGCATCTATACTGAAAAAAGCGGAATATGATGAACAGATTGCGCGAATTAGTGAGGATTTAGATTATACATTATCATTGTACGAACAATGAGTTCAATTGCGAATTTTTGCAGATTTAAAAGTGATTCATCACGAAAGAGATAAAAATAAACTTGAACAAGCACGAATTGGTTCTTATTCACAGGCAAAACAGAAGGCAAGAAATCGATTTTTGTTTGTCAAAAAACACGGAAATAGAAATCAGCTTAGTCAATTCTATTTTTGTTGATTACCATGATGTTTGCTTCGATTAAGTGCAAAAGCAATCATATTCTGAGGTAAAGATGGATTTAAAATAATGAGATGATTGTTCTCGTGAGTAAAAGAATGATACAAACTTACACATAAAAAGGAAAAATAATAAATCAGATTTTCCATTGAATTTTATGTTATTTTATTTATCAATTAAGTGTGAGTATTTTATATTTTAATAATATTTTACTATGAAAGAGATAGACTTCTAAGTAGTATTGTTATCTAAAATAATAAATAATATTTTTTATATACCTAAAAATAAAAAGATGCCAGAACAAGCATTAAATGTGACAGAATTAAAGGAAAGATTCGTTGATGTTTCAGAGGTGATGCAAGCAGATATTAAGAAATTAGTACAATTTCAAATTACAAATAAATCTCAATCTATTCTTAAGAAGATTTATGCAAAGAATCCTGATGCAAAAGTAAGTATAGAATATACTATTACAAAAAATAAGCAGTGAAAATATGAATCTGATTTTGTATTTATTTCTGATTGAGATAAATTTGTAGTAGGTTCTCATCAGTGATTTAAGGTTGCTACAGATTTGATATCTCATGCTTTCGATAAGTGGAAGAGACATATACTTGGATTCCGAGGAAGATTCTTTAAATAATCGTTTAAATAAATTTTAATTTTTTCGTTAAAATCAATATGGCAGAAGCAACTAAAACAATTAGTAGGGAATGATATGAAAAACTCATTGCAGAGCTTCAGGAACTTAAACAGGATAAACTTCCTGCGGTGTTGGAGCAAATTGCTGATGCAAAAGAGCTTTGAGATCTTTCGGAGAACTTTGATTATAAAAATGCTCTGGAAGAGAAAGATCTAATCAATTCCAGAATTAAACAGATTGAAGATTTGATTGATTGAGTAGAAATTATTGATTCAGATAAAAAATCTAGTGAAAAAACAGTTTGATTCTGATCAAAGGTTATCGTTCAGATTGAAGATGATGATCCTCATGAAGTAACAATCGTTTGAACATGAGAAGTAAAATATCAGCATGGTGAAACACTTATTTCATTTGAATCTCCACTTGGGCAGGCAATTAGAGGTAAGAAATCATGAGAAACTGTGAAGATGAGGTTAAACAATGAAAGAAAAGATGTAAAAATTATTTCGATTAAATAAATTTCAAGAAGAGCGAATCTATTAGAGATTCGTTTTTTCTATTAAAAATTTACGTTATAATTGTTATTCTGAGCGATAGCGAAGAATCCACTGAATTTCACACCTATGGATTATTCATTTCACTTCGTTCCATTCAGAATGACGCATAATAGAAACATCAAAATATTTTACTTATTCTGTTAATATGCTACTGGATTTCATATTTCCACGCGTGTGTGTATGATGCTGAAAAAAATGAGAATATTTATGTTCTGATTGTAAAAAGGAGCTTTATTCTCATCCAGAGATTTGTCCATTTTGTCATCAAAAGTCTTCAGACTTTCAAACATGCAAATCCTGCGCTGAAAGCCAGATTTTGCAGTGAATTATAATTTGATTTGCCTATAAATGAGTAGTTAAAAAGCTGATTCTTAAAGCAAAATTTGCTCATAAAAAAGATGTGATTTGATTTATGGCTCAGAGATTAGCGTTATTAGTTCAGACAAATCAGCAATTAAAATCAAAACTTGAAATTTTTGAGCTTTTTATTTCTTATGTTCCTTCACATTGGAGAAGGCAATATTATGAAAAATGATATAATCAGTCTAAACTCTTAGCAAAATCACTTGCAAACGAGCTATGAATTCCTATGTTAGAACTGGCTTCCAAAAAGAGTTATACAGTTTCTCAGTTGCATTTAAATCGTGAGGAGAGAAAGAAAAATCTGAAATGAGTATTTCATGTTGAAGATATATCGCAGATACCATCCTGATCCACGATTTTGTTAGTCGATGATGTGACCACGACAGGTTCAACTTTATCAGAATTAGCTAAAACGATTCATAATGAGAGAAACGATTTGAATTTTCGATGAGCTGTAATAGCGAGAAATATGTGATAACTACTGTTATTTAATCCATACAAAATAAGAAGGTGGTGCAATGGTAGCACGCTGGTCTCCGAAGCCGGAAACGTGGGTTCAATTCCCGCCCTTCTTGAACATAATTTCAGACTAAAAAAGTCTGATTTTTTTATTAAAAAAGTCCTTAATTTTTTGCTTTATTTGACATTTTGAATATAATTGGGTGATTATAATATTTTAGCCGGTAAAAAAGTAAAAAATGGCAGAAGAAAATTCAGGTTCAACTTGAGGTTTTCAGATCTCGCAACAAACACAATGAAATGCAAATCAAAGTTGAGATAATTTTCAGTTAGATTTTGGAGATAATGGTGTATGAAATTCAAGTATATGAGTAGATGTAGATGTTTCATTGGGAGAAGAAAACAAGCAAGAGGATTCGTGATTTAATGCAGATTTATCATTTGATAAGGTAAATATAGAAACGGTTGATCAGGAATCTAGTGAAAATGTAATTGAGCCTGATTGAATTTCATCAGAAAATTTAGATGTAAGTGGTGCTAGTGTTGGTGTAGATTCTGAAATACAAGATACTAATGAGGAGCAATTATGAAATAATGAAGAATCTATGGAAATTACGAATATAAATTTGGAAAGTGAACCAGATAGAATGGAAGAGATTAATTTTGATAAATGATTGGATGATAATGTATTAGATGCTCCATTGGAAAATAATTCTGTATCAAATCCTTTTGATGATTGATTATCTGACTCAGTACAAGGTGAAGAAGTTGATGAGCATAATCCATCATTGGATACGAAAGGTACAATAACGGAAAATTCGCAAGAATCAGATGATTTGTTATCATTTGAAGATGATATAATGGATAAAGAAAATGGAGATGTTGTCGATAATAATATAAATGATATGGGGGAAAATAATAGTGAGGAAGTAAATTTATGAGACAGTGAGGAAGTAAATTTATGAGACAGTGAAGAAGTAAATTTATGAGATACTGAGGAAGTAAATTCATGAGATAGTGAAGAAGTAAATTTATGAGACAGTGAAGAAGTAAATTTAGGAGATGGTGAGGAAGTAAATTCATGAGATAGTGAAGAAGTAAATTTATGAGACAGTGAAGAAGTAAATTTAGGAGATGGTGAGGAAGTAAATTTATGAGACAGTGAGGAGGTAAATTTAGGAGACAGTGAAGAAGTAAATTTATGAGACAGTGAAGAAGTAAATTTAGGAGACAGTGAAGAAGTAAATTTATGAGACAGTGAAGAAGTAAATTTATGAGACAGTGAAGAAGTAAATTTATGAGATAGTGAGGAGGTAAATTTAGGAGATAGTGAAGAAGTAAATTTATGAGATAGTGAGGAGGTAAATTTAGGAGATAGTGAAGAAGTAAATTTATGAGATAGTGAGGAGGTAAATTTAGGAGATAGTGGAGAGATTCTAGATATTCAAAGTGAATGAGCTATCGAAAAAGATGAAGATAACTCATTAAATCAAAATACAGAATGAATAGTGTCAGAATCTAATAATTTTGATTTGTGAAATGATGAAAAAACGGTTGTAGGTGTAGAAGGTGTCGTAGATAATAATTTAGAAGGTTCGTTTGAAAATGTAGAATCTGATAAATTGTCAGATGATTCTAGTGAAAATATAGAAGAAAATCTAGAATCTGCTTGAAATGCGGATAATTTATGATTTTCAGAAGATGTAATGGAAGATAATCCGTTAAATGGTGCAAATCAAGATGATATTGATAAGGAATCTATAGGTTTTTCACTAGATTTTCCATGAGATTCAGAAGGTAATTTAGAATCAGTAGAGAACGAACAATGAAATAATTCGTTAAATGGAGATGAGGTGGTATCTGATGATTCATTTGAAATTGGATTTTCTGATGATGGTGAAAATGGTGTTGCAACAGCTGTAAATGATGAATTGTCAATGGAATGAGACATGAATTCTTCAAATGATTCTTTAAATGAATCAATACAGATAGATAATGATTTGCCAGATGTTGCAGAGGTAGATGATACTGTGTCGAATCAAACTACGAATATGGCAGATGAGATTCAGGAAAGTAATAACATTGATGAATATCCATTGAGTAACGATACGGTTAATGATTCACAGAAGGTGGAATGAACTGTAACAGCAGAAGAAAATTCAGAATTGTTTGATGGTAATCCAAATACTGATGTTACACAATCAGTTGATAATAATGTGCAACCTAATGCACAACCTAATGTACAGCCTAATGTACAACAAGAATGATTAAATGTGGCAGCTTTGTTGGATGAAAATAATTGATTAACTTCTGAATCTGTAACTGGTCAGAGTATAAATGATGTGCAAAATAAGTTAATGACAAATCCGAATTTAGAAGAAAATCAAATAGATAATCAAAATTTTTGAACTGAAGTAGATCAGAATAGTGCACTATCTCAAAATTCTTATAAAACAGATATGATTAATGAGAATCAGACTAATGAGAATCAAACAGGGGAAGCGATGAAAGAAAATACAAATATAAATATGCAAGCGACTTTATCTTTGGATGAAATCCTTGATTCAGAATTGTCTACTAATCCACAATTTGCAGATAATTCAAAAGCGGTACCAGAGAATGTTCAAGTTTGATCATCAGGGTTGTTTAGTAATAAAAAAATGTTAGGTATTGTTGCATGAGTATGAATATTCCTTTTGGCATGATTTGTGATAGTTTTAGCATTTCCATTTAATAATCCGAATAGACCATCAGGGGAAGTTGTAGTAAATCCAGTAACTGATGTGGAGACAAGAATTGATGCTGAATGGCCAGATGTAGATGATGATGAACATGGTTCGGCTACAGCACTAGTAGATGAGCAAGAATCATGATTTAATGATGATGAAGACTTAGATAATAATAGTGAGAATCCAATCGATAACAAAGTAGGTAATCCTACATCTGTAGTGGTATTCCCAGATGTTGAATGAGATGATGAATGAGATGATGAATGGGATGATGAGTGAGATATTGAAGAGCCTGTCCCATATGTATCTGATTCGGAAGATGTAGTTGAAGATTTGGATAGTGATGAACAAAATGAGATTTCTTTAGATGAAATTAAAAAAATAATTTCCTCTTTTAAAAATGAGGCGGAATCATATTATTCATATTGACAGGAGGTCTCAGACAATAATATTATGAAATATTCTAGACAAGTTATTTATCTTTGTGATAGTTATCAACAAAAAATTGATAATGGGGAATGATTGGATGAAAAAAGTGTAGCCGATTTTACATCACAAATTGATGAAAAACTTTCTAAAATCGAAATGGGTATGAATTGAGGAGAAGAAGAAATTGTAACTACTGTAGAATCTTTTGAACATGATTCAGATTATGAAGAACTTAAAGCATACATTGAAAACAGATAATAAATCGGATAAGGGAGAGAGCTCCTACTCATTTTCTAATACATTAAGTTCTAATTTAGAAAGATTTGTTAATTATCTACAATACACCAAAAATGCATCCCCAAAAACTATAGAGAATTATTCATTACGAGTGAATCGTTTTATAGAATATATCTGAGATGTAGATGCGAGTGAGGTAAAAATGATCCATATTCAAGATTTTAGAACTTTTTTGATAAAACAAGGTCTTAGTCCAAAAACTGTGAATTATCATGCAGTAGGTCTAAGATCTTTTTTTAAGTTTATGCTTCGTAATGATATAGAGGTCCTTTCTCCAGAAAAAATAGACCTTGCAAAAACCCCTCCCAGAAAAGTTTCATATCTTTCGGAGCAGCAGGTTCAAGATATTTTGAATGCACCTGCAAAGTTTGAAAAAAATCCATTAAAAATTTTACGTGATAAAGCGATTTTAGCTACGTTGTATGGAACTGGATTACGTGTGACGGAACTTATTACTCTCAAGACGTCAGATATAAAACTTAGCGAAAACCAGTTTTCGGTAATCGGAAAGGGTTCTAAGTTACGTTCGGTATTTTTGACTCAGGATGCAAGAGAAAAGCTCAAAAGATATATCCTTTCGCGTTGAGATGATTCAGAATTTTTATTTATTTCTATTTCGGGTAATAGCTATTGAGAGCCGCTTTCGAGAAATAGTATAGAGAGCTTAGTAAAAAAATATGCTGAATTAGTTTGAATTATGGAAAAGGTTACACCACATACGCTTCGTCATTCTTTTGCTACATCATTGCTTCGTAGAGGAGCAGATATCCGCTCAGTTCAAGCTTTATTGGGGCATTCTTCGATACAAACTACGCAAATCTATACTCATGTTGATGATAAGTATTTACAAAGAGTACATGATTTACTGGATAAAAAGCCAGATTCTGATAATGTTGTAGATATAGATGATGCTAAATTTAGTGATGATTTATTTGATTAAAAAAAGTCCGAGTAGATATTGTAGTTAAAGACTAGTAAATCCTAGACTCTTAGATATAAAAAATCTCTTGCAATTCTAATTTATTTTATTATCAATTAGTTACCCTTTTTCACAAAAAAGGCTAAACAGGGAAAAATATCTCGTCTCTTTGGAGGGGAGATATTTTTTAATTTCAAAAATTTTAAATAAATAAAAAGCTGACCAAAAGTTTTAGTCAGCTTATTTTAATATTAGTATATTACAGAGACCCTAAAGTAGCAACTTTACCATCTTTAGTTAGAAAGGCAGCGAATCATCAAACCAAGAAATAATATGTATCATTAATATATCCTACTCTAGCATCTTCAAAGTCTCGACGATAATCCTCAATTTCGTCAGGATCTGTTATAAAATTTTGGGATAAAATTTCTTTAATCAATGCTGTAGAAGTTTTTAAGGATAATCCTTTCAATCCAAGGAATGCATCATACTTATCTTTCCAATGGTTTTCGCGAGTTCATTCTTCAAGAATTGTAGCGATAGCCATAGGCAAAACTAATTCCTGTTTATTAGATCTCCATACAAAAACTCTAGGGTTTTCCAAAGCTGGAGTATAGCTGATATCTCAACTAAATTCATATGAAGCAATTACAGAAACTGCAATATTTTCCGGATTTACTTTTGATAGACAGTCTTCGTATAGTCTCTGTTCTTCATTACATTTCTTACCATCAGAAGATTTTGTGCATGAATCAGTTAGTTCTGCGTTTACATTCTTTGTAATTAAAGAACTACATTTAGTTTCAGCTGTTTCGTGTCAATTATAATCTATCTTATACAAATCAACTTTTGTATTATCAGTTTTTAATCATCCATATCCATTATCAGTAGTAGAATATCATAATCAAATTAGATATTGAATACCATTTTTAGCATCTGAATAAGGATGTAAATATGTAGAATATCCAGGAATCTTCAATTCTCCTATAATTTTTGGTTTACTTGTATCTTCTAAATCTACAACGAATAGAGGATCGATACTCTGGTATGTCACCAAATATAATTTATCTCAAATATAACGAGATGACTTGAAGTTCTCTCCTGGTTCAATATTCATTAAATTTCACTTTAATTTCATATCTTTATCAAGTATTGATAGGTGAGTAGCTCTCTGGTCATACCAAGTAGTAGTTAAAATTCTGAAATTTTCATCATTATCTTCATCCATTGAATATTGATTTAACGGTGTTCAAGGAATAATAGTTGAATCCTGATATTTTACTGATTTATCTAGATTAAATTTATGAACTAATGTGTTCTCATCTCTATAGTATCGTGAACTATAACATCATCTTATAGAACATCTAGTAGGATTTGGGAAATATATAGGAGCAGGTAGATATAATGATGTCTGTGACATGTGAATTTCATCTACATTTCCGAATATTAGGTTCTGTTTGGGAGTAGCATCTAAATCACTTAAAGAAATCTGAGAAATTAATGTGAAGCTAGGATAAGTATCAGTTTCTTTCATGGTATCTTCAGATGGTAATAAGTAGAAGATACTATCACAAGGTAACGTTGTTACTTTTTTATCATAAGTTTTCTTTCCATCTGCACTTTTTTTCAATGTAATATCAGTTAATTTTGGCTTCATATCGTTGAATACGATTGGATCATCTCTTCGAGCTATGCTATACCAACTTAAACTAATTGAAGAAATCAAATAAAGCTGATCATTAATCATTCTCGCATCTTCGAAACTTCCATAAACTTCAGTTAATTTTTCTAATTTTAGATTTTCTAAATCACTAATATCATAAACAATTACTAGTGTACGTCTCGAACCGAGAATAGAGTCAGATTTAGAAGCATAACGAGAACCTAAAATGATTAATTTATTTCCGTTCAAGAATAGCTGAATATCATATAAACTGCTAGGAATATTAATTTTTGCTACTATCTCTGCGTCAGACAAATCTTTATTAGTTGGAGTTTTGATTATTGAAATATATCCTTTATCATAGTCAATTTCTGAGTAGTAGAAAAGGTATTTCCCATTTGATTTTAAAAGTTCGGGTTCATCTACTCATATTTTTTGAATATTAGTGGTAGAATAATCTGAAATTACTCATCAATCAGTAGCTCAAAGTGATTGAGTTCAAGCTATAGCAGTACTTTTTGTTACTGCAGACTCCGCATTCATTCATTGTGCACCAATGGTATTAATAGAGGCTGATGGTACTGCCCAAGAAGAATCATCTGTTGCAAAATAGTCATATGAACGAACAGTTCTTTTTGGATAAAGTTTTTTATAAGTCTCTAAAAAATCTCCCATAACTTTTTCCATAGATTCACAAGAATTCACTTTCGTGAAAGTAATCTTCTCATTCAAATCTTGTACGTTTTTTACCATTTCTTCTTGGGCTTTTTTATTGAGTTCATCGTCGATTTGAGAATCAATGATAATGGCCCTAACAGGAGACTCTAAAGCTACAAGCATTACGGCAGCTATTATTAAAATACGTTTTATTTTCATGTAGATTATATTAAAGAGATAAAATAGTTACTTATTATTTTTTATACCAAGATATAATTCTTCTACTTTCTGGATCTTTTGCTCTAGTGTATTTTCTAAATTCTAGTCAGTTTGCGGTTTTTCATTGATATTCTATATATCCAAGATCTGTTTTTGGCATATAAGTATCTCATTCATGTTTTCCAGGGACAAGCGTAAAATATATTTCATCAATGTATGGCATGAGAGTTTCAAAAGTCTTCGCTCATCATAATACCCAAACGATTTCATTTCAATACTTTTGTTGCAATTCTTTGACACTATGAATAACTTCTATTCATGGTTTATCTGGCATAGTTTTGGAAAAAATCAGATTTTTCTTAGCATGAGGATATCATTCAGCATCTGGTCGATATTGTTTCAATCATTCATAAGTTTTTCTTCCCATCAGACATATTTGTCACTGAGTTAACTGTTTAAACCTTTTCAAATCTTCAGGTTCATGCCATGGCATTTTACCATCTTTTCCGATGATTCTATCATTATCCATGGCAACGATTCATTTCAATTTCATTGGTAACTATAAAATTCATCAAATAAAACTTTAGATTCATATATTATAACGAATCATATCTTTAAATTGTGGCTATATGTTTTTTAAAAGTCGAGCCAACACTATTGAAGCCGTTTCCATTCTAAGAACATTATTTCATAAATCAATAATTTTTGCATTATTGAATAAACCTAAATCTTTAGGAGAGAATCATCCCTCAGGTCAAATTACTCCACATAAATCGTTACTTTCATTTTTAGCTAAGTCTCAATATGGAAGTCAGTTCATGTTTGCAATAATTACATTTTTTCACTTTATGAAATCTATCAATTCTTCTATATTTAAAAATTTAATTTCTGGAATTTGAATTCATCGTGATTGTTCTACAGCTTCATGTGAAATCTTTTTTAAACGTTCAGATTTTTTATTATTCCGTTGGCGAATTATAGAATGTTCACTTACCCAAAAATAGATATTCTGAACTCAAATCTCAGTTAATTTTTGTACAATTAATTCAGCTTTTTCTCGTTTATTTGGCATGGCGATTAGCATTGAAACATTCTTTTCAGAAAAAGAAAAAATTTGATTAGAAATTATTTCACCAGTTAAATCTTTATCAGTCCAGTCTTGAATAGAAAGTTCATACCTAGTTGTTCATTCTTTACTTGAATATTGTACACAGATTTTATCTCATTTTTTGATGCGGAGTACTTTATGGAGTTGAGAAAGTAATTCTGGCACAGAAAAAAGTTCAATGTTATTTCATTTCACGTGAACTTTATCTGCATCGATATGGAATAATTGCATTTATTATAATTATGATTTTAATTGTTTCATCAATTCAGCATTAACAGCCTGAGGGTTGGCTTTTCCCTGGGTTTTTTTCATTACTTGCCCAACGAAGAATCAGATTACACTTTCTTTTCATCACTTAAATTGTTCAACTATAGTAGGATTTGCAGCTAATACTTCACTTACAATTTCAGCTAATTGACTATCATCCATAGCAGGAGCATCAAATCATTTTTCTTTGATTACTTCGTTTACAGATTTTCCTGATTCTAAGACTACATCAAATACGATTTTTAGCTGATTATCTACTAGCTTTTTCTCCTTTTCTACTTGTAAAAATTCTTTGAATAAAGGTTGAAATTTATTCAACAATCACTTCAAATTTCAGCAAGATTTCAAGAATGCGGTTCTTTCTGCGAATAATTTTTCAGCATCTACTCATTGTTTTTTAGCTTCATCAGAAATAGATTTTAATAATGTTATTTCATCTCATTGAACAAAGTCTAGAGCTCGTTTCATTGGTCAAACCATCCATTTTGCTACAGTTTTTGGTTCAAATCATTCATTCACCATTCAAAAAAAGAAATCGAACAATGATTTGTCCAAGAGGAGAGCGTTGATATATTCTTTATTAAATCAGAATTCTTTACATTTAGTAATATAAACAAAAGGACGGTCGATTTCGACTGTATCAAATTCTTTCAAATCATTTTCAGATAGCTCTAAAGCTGGCATATCTGGTTCAGGAAAATAACGGTAATCAACCGCGTCTTCCTTGCTTCTCATCATATATGAAGTATTTTCATCATCAGCTCGGCGACGAGTTTCCTGTGCTACGGATTCTCATTTGGAAATTAAATTCCATTGACGTTGACTTTCAGCTTCGATAGCTCTTTTTATCGCAGAAAAAGTATTGATATTTTTAAGCTCAACTTTAGTTCAAAGTGAATCTGATTCATTTTTACGAATAGAAATATTTACATCCACACGCATCTGTCATTTTTCCAAATCCGCATCTCCTAAATCATTCCATTTAGCTAAACGTTGAATTTCTTTTGCGAATTCTACAGCTTCATCAGCGCTAGAAAAATCTGGATCAGTGACTATTTCTAGTAGTGGAGTTCATGCACGATTGAAATCAACCAGACTTTTTCAGTTTTCATGAATCATTTTAGCTGCATCACATTCCAAGTGAGCCTCATGAATCGTTACAGTTTTCTGACTTTCATAATTATTTAAGAAAAAAGAAACTTTTCATTCAGTTATGATTGGATGATAGAATTGTGTAATCTGGAATCCCATTGGCAAATCGGGATAGAAATAGTTTTTTCTATCAAATGAACTCTTTTTACTTAAATGTGAATTTAAAGCCTTCGCGAAATGGATAGCTTTCGTGACTACTTCTTGATTCAGAAGTGGTAAAGCCCCAGGTTGTCATGTACAAACTGGACAAACGTGAGTATTTGGTTTTGCAGAAAAGTCCTGTTCATTTTTACATTTACAGAATATTTTTGCATTTGAATTTAGTTTTAGGTGAATTTCTAGTCAAATCGTGATAAGGTAATCCATAATTTTTCAATCCAAAAAATAATAAAATTCTGAATTTAAAATACTATTCTTGACTACAAAATCAAGGAAAGAATACATAAATAAGTAGATATTGACTTAAATTATAAAAAATTTATTATTTCAAAAATAAAAAGCAAAAGGCGTATGGATGAGTTTGGTTTTTATAATGGAGTGTTTTATGATTCTGCCTTGGAATCAGCACTCAAGGAGTGTAAAACAGATGAGGAAAGAGAGGACGTGGTGCACAGATACCTTTTACTTAAGGTAAAAGAAGCGATAATTGGTATATTTGTCATTATCGTATTGATGGGCATTACTGTTGTCATCGCAATCTTCTGTCATTAGGACTATAGGGGTAGACAAAATTTCGTCTTCCCCTTTTTCTTAAAATTTCTTCTTGTAAAGGATGTATTTTTTATTTATAATGTACGTATGGTGTCATTCTGAGCATTAGCGAAGAATCTTAGGTGTTACACATAAGATCCTTCACATTCGTTCAGGATGACGATTTACACATAATTATAAAACCTATCAATGACATACAATCCATACGATTTCTATTTCAAGAAAGCCAAGAAAGAATGATACAAAGCCAGAAGTGCATTTAAACTGGAAGAAATTCAGAATAAATTTCATTTAATTGATAAAAATACGAAAACAGTAATAGATATTGGTTGTGCGCCAGGAAGTCGAATGCAATACACAATTTCATTGCTCCAGAAAATGCACGTGAAAGATTATCAGGTTTTTGGTTTTGATTTGAAAAAAGTGAATATGCAATTACCGTGAATGTATACTTATGTTCAAGATATTACAGAGCAGGATAAAGTGGATGCGATTTTTGCTGAAAATGGAATTGAACAAGTGGATTTCATTCAATCCGATATGGCTCCAAATACAATTGGAGACAAAGAAACGGATGCTATTAGGTCAATTGGGCTTTTGGAACAGACTTTGCGAGTTTATGATAAATATCTCAAACCTGATGGAAAATTCTGTACGAAAATATTTATGGGGCCTGGATTTGACGAATATGTTGCTAATCTCAAGAAAAAATATGGATGAAAAAGTATCAAAGTTTTTAAACCAGAAAGTTGTAGAAGAGAAAGTAAAGAAACTTACGTAATCAAAATTTAATTCCTCAAAATCCACTCACAATGTTATTTATCTGAGATATACATTTGAATAGTAGAATAAAGGACAAGCTTCTTGGCTCCCTCAAATCTTTTATTCAAGAGCATAACGAAGAAAAGAATCTGATTTTTTTTTGAGATTTTGTGTATCATTTCAGTTATGATAGAAATGCACTTTTGGAGCTTTATGACTTATTTTTGGAACTCTATACTCAGTGAAAGAATCTCTATATTTTGGCGTGAAATCACGATCGACTAGGAAATACATTTGTTTTTGAAGAATGAAGAAAAGCATTTGAAATCCTATCTAGAATGAAAAATTCAGACAATGAAATCTGTTTCATAACTAAGCCATTCGTGAAAGAAATTGAATGAAAAAATATCTGCTTTTTGCCTGCGATGCTTGAGATTGACGAGAAAGATTTTCCATGAATTGATGAGCTAAAAGACGAAAAGTATGTTGAAGAAATGAAAAGTAAAAATAAAAATCTGACTTTTTCAACTCAACTAAACTTAGTTGTTGAACGGTTCACCAAAAAATATTCAGATTTGACTTTGATTCACCACTATTACGTGGAATGAGTATCATTCCCATGACAAAAAGCGAAATTCAGCTTCAGAGATAGAGCATTGTCTCAGCATTGGTTAGACCAAGCGAATTTACAAATTGTTTCGTGACATTTACACCAGGCTTTTGCATACAAAAACTACCTTTGCACAGGAAGTCTTCGAGCTACATCTCCACTTGAAATAGATCAAATTAAATATTTTTGGATTTGGAAAGATTGAAAATTTACGGCTTACGAAACAGGGATAAATTATTACTTTACAATGGAGAGAAAGACTGAAAATTCTGATTTATTCACTCAGTCGTTTCAGGCGATTTCCGAAAATGATATTCTCTCACATCGAAAAACTTTGAAAAATTCAGATAATTTCAAAACTGATTCGTTCGCTATTGAAACGAATTATAAAGACAGTTTGGACCTGAAAAATGTGTCGCTTTCTTTGTCGGTGGAGAAGCTTCAATATGATAATATGGATGAGTTTGTGGAGCCTAAACTCCAGCAATCACTACAAAATGTTCAGCTTAAAAAGGATACGAAATCTACAGAAAAATTGTTGGAGCAATTGGAAAAACCTGATTTAGCAGGGCAGTTAAGTTTCTGAAATTGGTTAGAATTGCTCAAGAAGTTTCTTAAAAAGCAATATCCAGACGATTATGAGGAGTATGAAAAGTTGCTGCAAGAAATGAAAATTTTGTAGAGAGCCTCATCTTAGCCCTCTCCTATTAGGAGAGGGTATTTTTAAATAAAAAATAGGTGGAATCACGGAGAAACCACCCTAACAGCATTACCTGTTTAATTAGAGTATAGTCAAAAAAATAAAAATTGCAAGAAGTTCACATTCACTAGGTTCTTCACTTCGTTCAGAATGACAAATCTCCCCCGGCCCCTCTTTATCAAGACGGGTGCTTTTTGATTCGAAAAAGTCTCCCTTGATAAAGGGAGATTTAGAGGGATTTGTATTACTCAATCAATTTTAATAATTGTTCTTTTGCAGCTTCAAGCTGATTATCACTTCAGTCTTCTTTATATTTCTCGTAATCTCGCTCAACTTCAATATCAGGAGTAATTCATTCTTTATCAATATTTACATCATTTGGAGAATACCATTTTCAAACTGTATATTTCAAACTCGAACCATCTGTGAAATTTTCTACAGATTGTATGCTTCATTTACCGAAAGTCTGCATTCAGATTATAGTTTTTCATTCTTCTTGAAATTTTAGAGCAATAATTTCACTAGCACTTGCAGTTAGCTGATCAACTAGAATTACAATAGGATAACTTCATAGTTCTCACCTTCATTTTGATATGTAATCTAAATCTTCATATGCTTTATATTTGCTTTTTACGAGTAAAGTGTCTTTTGGAAAGAAATGTCAGAGTAATTTAGCAGCCTCTTCAAGATATCATCATTCATTTCATCTTAAATCTAGTATAATTCAGTCAATTTTTCCAACCGACTGTATTGCATCATAAACTTCTTCCAAAAGCAGGGTAGTAGTTTTTTCGGATATGAGAGAAATCTCTATATAAAGCAGATTTTTACCATTTATTTCAAAAACCTCAGAAGTAACAGATGGAAGGTCTAAATCATCTCTTATGATTGTTACAAAAAATCTTTTAATCTCTTCTTTGTTTTTTCATTCTCTTTCAATGAAAAGAGTAACTTCAGTTCATTTTTCTCCTCTAATTAATTGCACCACTTCACTTGCGGTCAAATCTTCTAAAGTCTGATCTTCTACCATATAGATTTTATCCAGTGGAAGTAATCCAGCTCTTGCGGCAGGAGAGTTTTTCAAAACTTCAGAAATAAGTACATAATTTTCTTGTTTCTCGATTACTGCTCCAATTCCGGCAAATCATGCTTCATTTTTGAGTTCGTTCTCCAAATTAGTATTTGCTTCTTCTTTTAGATAAATTGTGTGAGGATCTGAAATTCATTTTACATATCCAACTAGAGCTCATTCAATCATATCGTTAGTAGAATTTTTGAGTATTTCTTCATCATAATATTCTCTTTCAAGGATTTCGTCAATTGCTGAAAATTTTGCATATTTTGATTCGTGCTTTTCTATCAATTTGGTCAGAACTGTATTCTGCTTCCGAATCATCAATCCTCATCAGATTACCATTCAAAAAACTATGAAAAGTAGAGCATCAAATAAGTAAATTTTATGTGAATTTTTATTGTTCATTAGCACAATCTTTCATAATAAAATTGCAATACTTAATTATATTTTTCTATTATTAAAATACAATCTTGAAAATTTATCTATTCGTGACATCTTCATAAATTTCCAAAATTTTATCATTTTTTACAAATACTACGTCCATTCTGATATCTTCAATTCGGCTTTCATCTATATTTTGTAAATAATTTTCCAAAGTCCTTTGTAAAAATCAGATTTTTTTGGGTGTAACGTAATTATCGAGTTCATCTATATCATTTACGGTTTTTACTTCAATTACGACTAATTCTCATCATTTTTTCATCAGAAGATCGATTTCTCATCATTGGATTGTGTAATTTCACTTTATGAGTTCATATCAATGACTGAGATAATACTGTTTTGCCAGTCATTCATTCTTGTATCAGATTTTTTTCTTATTTTCCATTTATTTGATTTATTGAACTCAAAAAACAAAAATAAAAATAAAAAATATAACGAAAAAAGCAATAAGAATATTTTTATAAAAAAAGTCCTTGATTTTTTGCTTTTAAAAAAAATTGGAGTATAATATATTCGTCTTTGTATTATATACCTAGATTACTAAATGACGGAAAATAGCGCAGAAACAGTTAATTACAGAGATTTACTCAATAAGGCAATTCTTCAATCTGATATTGTGAAAATTTTTGATTATCTTTTGACTATTTGAGTAGAAGAAGATGCATCAGATATTCATATTGAGCCATTTGAAAACTATTGTAGGATCAGAATTAGAATTGACTGAGTTTTGGAAGAATTGGTGCAATACCCAAAGTCTTTCCATGATTCTATTATTTCAAAATTTAAGATTGAATCTGGACAAATGAGACCTGATGAAAAAAGGTTGCCTCAGGATGCCAGAGTTTCTGCTGTTACACAAACAAATAAAGAAATCGATCTACGTGCCAATACATTGCCTACAGTTTGGTGAGAGAAGTTGGTAATGCGTATTGTGGATAAATCTAAAGAAATTCCTCCGTTATCTGCATTATGATTGGAATGATCAAATGGTAATGTTATTGCCAGAAATCTTTCATATCCTAATGGAATTATTTTGAATACATGACCTACTGGATCATGAAAAACTACAACATTGTATTCATGTCTTTCAGATATTAATAAACCAGAAGTAAATATTACTACATTCGAGGACCCAGTCGAAAATAAAATGCTTGGATTGAATCAGGCACAGGTTAGATCTGACATCTGATTTACATTCCTTTCATGACTTAGATCTGCATTGAGGCAAGACCCTGATATTATCATGGTGTGAGAAATTCGTGATAGAGAAACTTTGGAAATGGCGATGGAGTCTTCAATGACCTGACATCTTGTTTTCTCTACAGTCCACACCAATTCAGCTGTTGAAACTATTACCAGGGTTACAAAAATGGGAGCCGAACCTTATATGATTGCCGGTACATTCAACCTTGTAATTGCACAGAGACTTTGAAGAAAAGTTTGTACACATTGTGGTAAAAAAGTAAAAATCAGACAGGAAGATCTGGTCAAATTTAAGAATGCGAAGAATTCATTCCGTACGTTTGATAAGGATTTATTGAAGAGAGAACTTCAGTTACGTAATATATCTCAAGAAGAATGGAATGACTTTTTTGTGAATTGATATGTAATGGAATGAACATGAAAGGATCCAAAAACATGAGAAATTTGTCCAGTATGTAAGTGAAGTGGATATAAGTGAAGGCTTTGAATTTATGAGATGATGGATTATACGGATGATATTAAGTGAATGCTTATTGATTGAAAATCAGCATTTGAAGTTGGAAAATTTGCACTTAGTAGATGAATGATTGATTTGGAAAGAGATGGAATATTTAAGGCTATGAAAGGAGAGTTTGATCTACATGAGGTTTATAGATTTGTAAAACTTCAGGATGTATAGTTGTTTTTATTAATTTATTATGACAATGGGATTCTTTCAAACATTACAGGATAAGCTTGACAATGCTATTATCGAATTAAATAAGCCTAATTTGGACCAGAAGGCAAACTTTTTCAGATTGTTAGCTGTATCTCAGAAAGCTGGTCTTTGAGTGCGTGATTCCTTAAAGTCGCTTCAACAGTGAGAAAAAAGTAAATGAATGCTTTTGATTATTAATGACTTGATTGATAAATTAACTGAATGATCTAGTTTGGCTGAGGCTATGGAAACACAATCCTATTTTTTCAAATCTGATGAAATTGAATTGATTAGGTCTACAGAAATTACTGGTAATATGGTGCAAACCTTGGAACAAATCGCAGATAGTTTGGAATCTTCACAGGAGATTAATGCGAAGGTAAAGAAAGCATCGATGTATCCTGTTATGATGATTTGATTAACGGTAATTGCTGTGGTAGTTCTTTTGATAAAAGTTTTTCCTACAATTATTGACATGTATTGAGATCCTGAACAGTTGCCGTGAATTACTAGATTTATGCTATCAGCATCAGATTATTTGCAAGCGAATTGGTATAAATTATTGTTCTTAGTTATTGGTGTGTTTGCTTTGTATAAATTTTTGTATGAACATTGGCTATTGTTTAAAATATGAATAGATAAGTTATTATTGATAATTCCAGTTGTAAATAATGTAGTGAGACTATTCTACATGAGTAGATTTACTTCATTATTAGCTCAATTCTATGAGGCTTGAGTAAGTCCTGTGATTTCATTTAAGTTGTTGGCAAGTATTTTCGATAATTTCCATTATAAGAGAAAAATGATAGAAATCAGAAATTCAATCAATGCATGATTCTCAATTTATGATTCTTTGGAATGATCTGATTTATTTGATCCTATCTTAGTTCAAATTATTAATGTATGAGAAAATACGTGATCATTGCCAACTGTTTTAAATAGGATAACTCCATTCTATGCGACTACATTGAAGAACAATATAGATGCACTGATGGCAACACTTGAGCCATTGCTTATGTGATTTATCGCGTGAATTATATGAGTATTGCTTTGAGCGATTTATCTGCCTATGGCCGATATGGTAAATCAGATTTGATAATTTATATTATTTCATATACAAAAAAGAGGCGGATGCCTCTTTTTTTATTAATAAGTTCTTGTTTTTAGTACATTCACATTCATCCTCACATTCCTGCATCAGCAGCTCCATGATTACAACTACATTTATCTTCAGGCTTGTCAACTACTACAGCTTCAGTAGTTAATAACATTGCAGCAGTACTTACAGCATTTTCAAGTGAAACTCTAATAACTTTGGCAGGATCGATGATTCCAGCTTTTTTTAAGTTGGTAAATTCTCCAGTTCTGGCATCAAATCCATAATCCATATCTTTTGATTCTTTAATTTTTTCTACAACCCAATCTCATTTGAAACCAGCGTTATCAGCAATTTGCTTTAATGGATACTGGATAGCCTGTTGAATAATCTCTACAGCAACTTGTTCTTCTTGATCATCCAATTTCATCTTTCCAAGAGTTTTAGAAAGCTGAACTAAAACACTTCCTCACCCAGCAACGATTCATTCCTCAATTGCAGCTCTAGTTGCATTCAAAGCATCTTCTATCTTAAATTTCTTGTTTTTCATTTCCATCTCAGTAGCGGCTCCAACCTTGATTACAGCTACTCATCCAACCAATTTAGCTAATCTTTCAGCTAATTTTTCTTTATCATAATCAGATTTCGTGATTCAGATTTGAGCTCTGATTTGATTTGCTCTATCGTTGATTTCGTCAGTATCTCATTTACCATCAACGATGATTGTTTCATCTTTATTAACGATCACTTTATCAGCTTTACCAAGCATATCTATAGTTGCATCTTCGAGTTTAATTCCTAATTGGTCTGTAATCAATGTAGCTCCAGTCACAGTTGCGATATCTTTCAAGATTTCCTTCTTTCTATCTCCAAATCCAGGAGCTTTTACAGCAACTACGTTAAGCATTCATCTAATCTTATTTAGAATAAGTGAAGCAAGAGCTTCTCATTCTACATCTTCAGCTATTAAAAGCATATCTTTCTTACCAGTAGCAGCCATAGATTCCAAAAGCTGAATAATCTCTTTCATTGATCAGATTTTTTTGTCTGTTACTAATACATATGGTTTATCTATTACACATTCCATTCTTTGACTATCGCTAACGAAATATGGAGAAAGATATCCTTGATCAAATTGCATTCCAGTTTTGATTTCTTTACTCAATCCGAGAGTATTTCATTCCTCCACAGTGATAGTTCCATCTTTACCAATTTCTTCAAATACATCAGCAATCAAATCTCCAACTTCCTCATCCTGAGCGGAGATTGTAGCAACTTGTTTGATTTGCTCTTTACTATCTCCGATTTGTTGAGCAGTTTTTTGGATATCTGCAACCAAATTATCAACAGCTTTGTGTAAACCTCTTCCAAGAGCGAAAGGATTGATTCCAGAATCAATATATCTAAGTCATTCCTTAGCAATTGCATGCGCCAAGACTACAGTACTTGTAGTTCCATCTCAAGCTTCTTTATTTGTTTTTTCTGCGGCTTCTTTTACCATTTCTGCTCATACGTTTTCCACTTTATCTTCCAATTCAATTTCCTTAGCTACACTTACTCCATCGTTTGTTACAGTTGGAGCACCGAATCATTTATCCAAGATTACATTTCTTCCTTTTGGTCACATAGTTACTTTAACTACGTTTGCGACAGTTTCAACTCATTTCAAGAGTTGTTTTCTTGCATCATCTGCATAATGAATATCTTTTTTCATTTCTTTAATTAATTACTGAAATAAAAATCTGAATTATTTGCTTTCTTTGGCTAATAAAGAATTCTGTTTAATTACCAAATACTTAGTTTTTTCTCCATTTTCTTCATATTCAATTTCATCTGGAGCATATTGTGTGAAATACACGATATCTCACTCTTTTACATCCATGGTAGATCTACTTCCATCATCCAAAATTCTTCCATCTCCAACGGCTACTACTTCTCATTTTCTAGGTTTTTCTTTGCTGTCTGGTAGGATAATTCCAGATTTAGTAGTATTTTCTTCATTTATAGGTTTGATCAATACATGATCTTCAATAGGTTGTAATTTCATTTTTGCTTATCTTAATGAAATAAAATATCACTTAATTTATTTACGTGCTATTTTTTTACCCAATTATTTTACGAATGCAAGAGATTTTTACAAGGTAAAATTTTTAATATAATGTAGAATTATAAGTAGTATTTTAGGTGTGAAAAAAAGTCATAAAAAATTTGACATTTATGTTTTTTTATTTATAATTAAGTATCTTAATTTTATATTCTAATACTTTAAGAATGGCAAAAAGACTACAAAGAACTCCAGAAAACCAAAGATATAGAGACAATCTTGCACATGATTTAAAAAGATTTAGATCATATGGAGACACATGAAGAGAATTAGCAAATGTTCTGCTGGAAGCAGAAAAGGAAAATCCAGAATATATAAAATCACAAAAATATTCAAAAGAGAGTGCATTAAAATTGATAGAGGAAAAAGATGGATGGTTTGTGGCCAGGAATATAGATAAATTTGAGAAAGCAGGACAAAAAGAGATTGTAGAAATGTTAATAAAAAGAGATTATTGATGGTTAGTGTTTGAAAATATAGATAAAATAAAAAAATCACTTCATAAAGTTGTAATAAAATTTTTATGTAAAAAAAATGTTTTCCATAGATGAGTTATGCTATCTTTAGAAAAATTTGAATGATTGAATCAAGAAGTAGCAGAATATATGGTAGAAAAAGGTTATTCATGGATTGTATTATATAACTTAGATAATTTTAAATGATTGAATCACAAGAAATTAGCAGAACAAATTATTGATTATTGAGATTGAGAAGATCTTATAGATTATTTAAAAAATCTTAAATGATTGGATGGTGAGGTCGCAAAAAAGTTGATAGAAGAATGATACTGAAAATATGTTGAAAGAAATCCTGAATATTTTTGACTAAAAAAAGACAATTAAAAGGAGTTTTTAATTATAATCTAAAAAACAGGATTTGATTCTTTCACAAAATCCTGTTTTATTTTATTCAAAATAATTCGTATTACTTAATAATTTTATCAATAATTCCATAACTTTTTGCTTCCTCTGCACTCATCCAATTATTTCTTTCCATATCAGCTAAACATTCATCATATTTTTTACCAGTTCTTTCTGCCATAATTCCAGTCAGAATCTCTTTTACTTTCATCATCTCTTCTGCTTCGATTTTGATATCAGTAGCCTGTCAGCTAATTCCACCTCATGAAATCAAAGGTTGGTGAATCATTACTTTACTATGTGGAAGTGAAAATCTCTTTCATTTAGTTCCTCACGCCAAAAGAATTGAACCCATAGATGCAGCCAGTCCTACGCAAACTGTAGAAATATCACATTTTACGTATTGCATTGTGTCGTATAGAGCCAATCCACTGTAAACTTCTCCACCTGGAGTATTGATATACATTGTGATATCTTTGTCAGGATTCTGTTTTTCCAAAAATAAAATCTGAGCGATAACTGAGTTTACTAAATGGTCAGTTACAGGTTCTCCGATAAAGATAATCCTGTCTTCCAATAATCTAGAATAAATATCATAAACTCTTTCTCAGCTTTTTGATTTTTCGATAACGCTTGGAATTAATGCCATTTTTTAAAATGTATAAATAAAAACTAAATCTGAATATAAGATTAATGTTTCAGAATGCAATAAATTTTCTTGCAACTCTATGAAAAAACATTATCTTGAATCAGGTTTATTTTATGTTTATAGATGAAAAGAGTCGAATTAAAAAAATATAAGGCATTTACTCTTATAGAGTTGGTGTTTGTGGCTATGATTATTTGATTGATTATGCCAGCTATTTTTTCGCTTTATAATTTTATAATTAGATCAAATAGAGAAATAAGTGCAAGACAAGATACAATACAGCAATGATACGAATTTTTTGAAAGATTAAATATTCTAATGCAGGATTATACAATAGACTACGAAGAATATTTCAATCGTCAAATGGTGGGATGTGTATGAACGACTAAAACATGAAGCTGATTTAAATGGGAGATATGATTATCATGATATTGTACAGAATTTACAGCGTATGGTAACCAAAATTCAACAGATAGACAATGAATTTCTTCAGAAAATCATGATATTTATTATTGTTCATCTACGAAGAATCAAAATTATAAGAATTATTTTCCAAAAGTCGTTATTGCAGGCTCTTGTTGAACAAAGGTTGGTCCCCAGTCTTATGGACAATATGAGGCATTTTTTACTGATGTGTGAGATGATACTGCGGATATGGATGATAAAAATGTTGTATGAGATGGGGATGACTATGATAGATGATCTGCATTGGGTGGTGTTAATGCGATAGCGGATTCTGATCATATTCAAGAATTATATCTTATATCTCACGATGGTAAGACTCGTCTATTTTTCCGTAGAAAACTTTATAATCAGAATTGAGCTTATAATCAGTACAAAATTGAGATGTTAAGGCTTAGATGATTTGATGCTGGAATGAAACATAATTTTAATGAAATAGAAGGTAATGTATGATTGTATGATTGAAAGATTGATACATGGGCATGCGATGCTTGAATGTGATTTATTTGAAGTGGAAATTCTATAGGTTGAGCATATCCTGAATATCATTTACCTAATGATGTAAATGATTGTTGGATTCCTGTTACTTATTGATCAACAAGCGTATCTGCACGAAATATAGAAATATCTCCTACAACAGATTCTGATTTATCTTGGAATGCTCCATCTCGTCAGATAAATGCATATATGAAAATACTTACAGTTAATTGAGTATATTTACCATATTATACTACAGGTAGTATATCTACATCAATAGGTAGTTTTAGTGTACCACTGGAAACTACTATAAATATGAAAGATTTTTATAGAGAGTAAAAAGTTATAAAATTAATAATGATTTTATGGTTTTAGTAAAAAAATCTGATTTTTTATTAACTATTTTTAGTTCTTTGTGATGAATGCTAGTTTAGCATATCGAAAATCATTACTAAAAAAGTGCCTAAAAATTTGACAAAAATTTTTTTCTGAGTATAATTATATTGTCGATGAAGGATACATTTCCTACATCCTGGTGTAGTAGTGCATTAATCGTTATATATCCTGATATATGATGATAATGAGTTCCATTATTACATCAGTATGTAGGAAGTAGGTATTTAATACAATGTATGGAGTTTACTTCTCTTAGTGGTAGGTGAGTGTAGACGCAAGTTTATATTCATCATATCTGGTTGCTTAGATTCCCTCAAAAGTTTTTAAGCTAATACAGAGTAGTTATTAGACATGAGAAAAACTAATAATTAATCATTAAGCTTTTCTAGAGAATTTATTCCCTATAGAAAAGAGTAAATCAGATTCTTTACTATCGGTAGTTGTGAATTTAAGTGTCTTACGCCTGACGGTTTATTTCACTATTCATAATGTATCATCACTTGCGCATAATGTTCTTGGTAATATGCCAATAACATGTTACTTTCCATTATGTATGTAAAGAATAGTGGAATAATAAAATATTTCATTTGATAGGAAGGATCAACAAGATTATCTTTCAGTGTAGTTTGAACAACGAATCTGAACAGCAGTTGAGACATACTTATGAGTCAAATCGTGGGGAAATCTCTTCTTACAATTCTCCACATGGAAATGTGCAGAGAGATATCTTGAGAATATTTGAAGGTCACTTTAGATTTTATCTAAGCAGAGTTGAGTATTCCATTATTGCCTTAGTAAATAAGGAATGCCTTATTCAAGGCAATAATGTATTCATACATTGTTTATTATTTACTTCCTTTCTCTTTTTCTTGCTGGATGAGCAAGATTCCTATATCCTTGTGTTGTAGGCTTTGTTATTTAATCGTAACATTGATTACTATTGCATAAGGATATAGGAAGTGGTCTTTATCATTCCTTGGAGCATTCATTTGTTTCAGTTGGTATATTGAGGTAGCAATATTTCTTTA